>Ga0207133_1025_pt1 | contig 28768 bp, 25 predicted proteins | sample Alteio_BWMinHeat_11_FD_153537 | JGI IMG/M metagenome (GOLD analysis project Ga0207133, IMG submission 153537) | Enriched cells from forest soil in Barre Woods Harvard Forest LTER site, Petersham, Massachusetts, United States -... | ecosystem: Environmental > Terrestrial > Soil > Temperate forest >... | reverse complement strand
CCCTCGCCGCGAGGGTATCCATGGCGAGGCGCAGGTCGAAGGACGGAAGTCGTCTTTCCGGCATCAGAGTGCTTCTCCAGTCTTGCAGAATCGCGCGGTTCTCGCTGAGATCTCCAAGGTCAGACGAGACTACATGAAATCCGTTAGCCGTTGTAGCCATCGCCTTCCAAGATGGCGTTACATCGGCGTGCGAAACGAGTGTGCTAGGATTACGAGTTTATGCAAACGGGAATTATTGGACTACCACAGGTCGGGAAGACGACGCTGTTCCGGATTTTGACGAAGGCGCAGGTCGAGGGTAAGGCGGGAGCGTCGGCGACGCACGTAGGCGTAGCGAAAGTTCCGGAACCGCGGCTGTTAGAACTGGCCAAGCTCTATAACCCGAAGAAGATCACCTACGCGACGGTGAATTACGTCGACCTGGGCGGGATGCAAAAGGAGCGCATGCGAGACGCGCTGGCGCAACTGCGCGAAGTGGACGTGATTGCGCATGTGATCCGGGTGTTCGACGATCCATCGGTGCCACATTCCGAGGGGAGCATCGATCCTCTGCGGGACGCGACGAACCTGGATTTGGAATTGATGCTAGCGGATCACGACCAGATCACGCGGCGGCTGGAGCGCGTGGACAAAGACTTGAAGAAGAAGCACGACCCCATCCTGGAGACGGAGAAGACGGCGCTCGAGAAGTGCAAGGCGCAACTCGAAGCCGAGAAGCCGTTGCGCGAGCTGGAACTGACGGCGGAAGAAAGAAAGTCGATCGGCGGATTCCTGTTCTTGTCGCAGCGGCCGATGTTGTACGTGTTGAATTTGGGCGATGACGAAGCGGCGGAACTTGCGACCGCTGTTGCGCGGCACAAGTTGAGCGCGCTCGAGGGCAGGCCGAAGACGGCGGTGGTGGCGGTGTGCGGACGGTTGGAAGCAGAGCTTGCGGAAATGGACGAGAAAGAAGCGGCGGAATTGCTGGCTTCCTACGGATTGAAGGAGCCGGGGCTGAACCGATTGATTCGCGCCACGTACGATTTGCTGGGATTGATTCCGTATTTTACGGCGGGAGAGCCGGAAGTGCGGGCGTGGACGATTCGCAAAGGCTCGACGGCGGTGAAGGCGGCGGGAGAGATTCACAGCGACATCGAAAGGGGATTTATTCGCGCGGAAGTAGTGCGTTGGGATGATTTGGTGGCCGCGGGGAGCATTGCGGCGGCCAAGGAGAAGGCGCAGGTACGGTCGGAGGGGAGAGAGTATATCGTGCAAGAAGGGGACGTGATTTTGTTCAGACATTCAGGGTAAAGAGAAAAGCAAAGAAAAAATCAAGAATTGACAGAGAGAGCACAGAGGATGAGGCACAGAGAGCGCAGAGAAGAAACATGCTGGCGGTAATGGCTCTTGTGGCCCGAACCTTATTAGGCAAGTTATCGTAAAAGCGGCGGCTTGGCCTGTCGGGGCCGGGGTAATCTGCTGCACTCCATATGGGAAACGATTTGGCAATACGGACGGTGCTGGCTGCGGCCTTGGGATTGGTCGCGGCGGCGGGAAATCTAATTGGCGGCTATTTCGTTGTGCGAAGGGATTGGCCGCGGCAATTTCTTCAGTATTTTCTCGCGCTGGGTGCTGGCTACATGCTGGCGGTGGCCTTCCTGGAAGTCATTCCAGAATCGCTGCGCCTTGCCGGTGATCGCGCGCTGCTTTGGGTCTTGATCGGATTTTTCCTCGTGCATCTTTTCGAGCATACGCTTGCGCCGCATTTTCACTTTGGTGAAGAAACCCACACGGAAGAGTTCAGTCATCACCACGCGCGGAATTCGGTGCTGCTGGGGCTGGCGATTCACACGTTTTTTGACGGGGTGGCGATCGCGGCAGGATTCTTGGTTTCGAACTGGCTTGGGGCGGTGATCTTCGTGGCGATCTTTCTGCACAAACTGCCGGAGGGATTCACGGTTGCGTCGATGGTGTTGGCGAGCGGCCAAGGAAAGCGCAACGCACTGCTCGCGGCCGGGTTATTGGGAGTGGCGACGCTGCTTGGTGTTGTGTTGACCAGCGCAATGCAAGGACAGTTGAAGTACGCGTTGCCGTTGTCGGGTGGCGTGACCGTCTACGTGGCGGCGACGGACCTGCTGCCGGAAGTGAACCGGGAGCCGAACTGGCGGATGGCGGTTTTGGTGTTCGTGGGCGTCGCTAGTTTATTGATAATGCAGCACTTATTCCATGTTTAGTGGCAAAAGCTGCGGATTTTGAGTGAGTGCCCAAGCCCCAGCTAAAGCCTGCCGCACCAGTGGTTTAGCCCGTATTTCCACTCCCCCTTCACTCGAAACTTTCTGTTAAGCCGTGTGTTTGATAGAGTGTGGCGGCTATGGCCAGGTCGGACGTCCAACTGATGCTGGACGTGAAGGCGGGCGATGAACAGTCGTTCGCTCTTCTCCTCCAGCGCTATCGCACTCCACTTGTCAATTTCCTGTACCGCATGGTCCGGGGGCGGGAGCAGGCAGAGGATCTGGCGCAGGAAGTTTTTTTGCGGGTGTACCGGGCGCGGAAAGATTACGTGCCCAGCGCGAAGTTCACGACGTGGCTGTTTCGCATCGCGACGAACCTGGCGCTGAACTCGATGCGGGACAACCGCTACCAGCGCATGGAAATTTCGATTGATGCGCCGGTAACGACGGACGCCGAAGACGGTGACGAGCGGACACTGGATGTGGCGGAACAGAACCCCAACATCGAGCAGCACTTGATTGAGGAGGCGTGGCGCAAAATGATACGTCATGCCATCGACAAGCTTCCGGAAAAACAGCGCGCGGCGGTGCTTCTGCATAAGTATCAAGAGCTGGATTACAACGAGATCGCGAAGATTCTGGATTGCTCGGAGAGCGCATTGAAGTCGTTGTTGTTCCGGGCGTACGAAGCGCTGCGAGTGGAACTCGCGCCACTGGTGGCGCAGCAGTCGAGGTAAAAGCGGTAAAGTTTGGAAGTCAGATTTGGAAGGATGGGCACCATGAGTTGCAACCGGATGGAAAATCGGATTCTGGCGTACGTGGACGGGCGGCTGAAAGAGAGCGAACGTCGCGAGGCGGACGCGCATCTCGAGAGCTGCGCGGCGTGCCGTTTGCGCGTGAACGAGTTTCGCGCGGTGTCGGGTTTGCTGGATGAGTTGCCGGTGATCGAGCCGTCAGCAGCGTTCGATATGCGCATGCACGCGCGTGTAGCGGCAGAGCCGGTGAAGCGAGGCTGGTGGGGATGGTTCGCGCCCTCGCCTCGAGTGGCGTTTGCCGCATCGCTGTTGGTGGCCGCGACACTGTGGCTCGGGTCGTTTTCGACTCCCACACCGCCGACGATTGCGCAGGAGGATATTCCGGTACTGGAGAATTACGACGTGCTGTCGAACTTCGAGCCGTTGACGGAACTTCCACAACCTGTGCAGGCCGACGAGGCGGATCAGCAGAATCAGCAGATGTAAACGAAAATGAAGCTGGGACTCCAATTCGACGGATGGATGCTGGCGCTGGCGATCAGCGCGCTGGCTGCATTGCCGTGCGCGGCGCAGCAGCCGCATAAGAATGACCGGCCGCCACAGCAACAGCGCCAGGGAGGACATCCGCAAAGACAGGATCGTCCGCAGGGAAGGCCCCAGAGCAGGCCGCAAGGAAGACCGCAAGGAAGACCGCAAGGAATGATGCCGCCTCGAGGCGGCGCGCAAACTGATTTTGCGCGCCGCGGCTCTGAAGCAAGCAGGCCGCTGGCGGGCGCGGGGAGTTCGTTTAACGGCGGAAACCGGCCGCCGAACGCGGCAGTTCGTCCGCGGGATTTGTCACCGGATGAACGGATGAGGCTGCAGCAGAACGAAAGGAGATTCCGGCAGCTGCCACCGCAACAACAGCAAGAGATGCGCGAGCGCGCGCGTGTGTGGCAGCAAATGACGCCGGAGCAGCAAGCGCACATCAAGAACGATGTCTTGCCGAGGTGGAAACAATTGCCGCCGGACCGGCAGAGGGCGATACAACACCGGCTGGGGGTGCTCCAGAATATGCCGGAGTCCGCGCGGAATCAGCATCTGAACGATCCGAATTTCACGCGGGGCATGAGCGAAGAAGACAAGAGCACGCTCCGCGATCTGAGCCATCTCCACGTTGGCGGAGCGCCAGACCCGCCGGGCGAGTAATCCCGTCAACAGTGCATAGTCGAAATTTCAAAGTAAGCGCGGGCACAATGTAGCGGCGCTCGACCCGACTCTCGCCTCTCCAAAATTTCCGTGGTCCAAGTTGGCTTTGCAAGTTCCGCGTCACGCCGTTGACAACTGCTCTCCTATCACGGCATGGTGATTAGTTCGCAGTTTGTGCATCCGATGGGTGGAGGGCAACATCCCGCTCGTGTCCACGCGCTTCCGCGCCCTGCAACATAGAAACTTTCAACTTTTTATCGCCGGACAGCTCGTTTCCTTGATCGGCACGTGGATGCAATCCACCGCGCAGCTCTGGCTGGTGTATCGCTTGACGCATTCCGCGGCGCTTCTGGGCGTGTTCGGATTTGCGAATCAAATCCCCATCCTTCTGCTGGCTTCCGTTGGCGGCTACGTTGGCGACCGCTATAACCGGCATCGTGGCGTGATCTGGACGCAGACGGCAGCGATGATTCTGGCCTTTGCGCTTGCGGCGCTCACGCTGACTCACGTAGTTCAGGTATGGCACCTGGTGTTCATCGCGTTTCTCGTGGGAATTGTGAATGCGTTTGACGTGCCGATCCGGCAGTCGTTCATGGTGCAGATGGTGGGGAAAGAGGATCTGCCGAATGCGATCGCACTGAATTCGTCGATATTTAACGGAGCGCGCGTGGTGGGCCCGGCCATCGCGGGATTCACCATCGCCTGGTTCGAAAAACATCACGTAAGCAGTCCTGAGGGCTGGTCTTTCTTCCTTAACGGAGTGAGTTTTCTCGCCGTGATCGCTGCGCTGTTTGCGATGCGTATTCCAAAGACGGAGCCGAAGCGCCCGGAAGGCTCGCTGCTGCGGAATTTTCTGCAAGGCTTTCGATTTGCGATGCACGATCGCCCGATACGCTCGGCGCTCATCCTGTTGAGCGTCCTCAGCCTGCTCGGTTTGCAGTATTCGGTGGTTTTGCCAATTTTCGCCGGAGAGATTCTGCACCGCGATGCGGGTGGGTTCGGGCTGCTGCTGAGCTTCGCGGGCGTGGGAGCGGTGCTGGGAGCACTGCATTTCGCGGCGCGCACCGATTACCGGGGGCTCGCGAAATGGATCGCGACGACGTCCGCGATTTGTGCGATCGGGTTGATCGTTTTTTCGCAATCGCGGATTTTCTGGTTGTCGTCAGCGGTGCTGGTCGCGGTGGGATTCGCCGCGACTTCGCAGATGGCCGCGACCAACACCTTGATTCAAAATCGCGTGCCTGACGAGCTGCGCGGACGCGTGATGGCGGTTTACGCGACGATGTTCATGGGCGTGCAGCCGATCGGCGCGCTGATGGCCGGAGGGATCGCGCGGAAAATCGGCGCGCCGGCCACGCTGACGATCTTCGGGGTGCTTGTCCTGGTGGGGAGCTTGTTTTTCTTCTTTCGCGTAGTGATGGGGTTGCGACAGCAGCCGGAGGCGATCGAGCCTCAAATCGGGTTGGGGCGATAGAGCCAGCCGGACTTTGCATAAATTTCTAATGTTGGCGGCGTGTTGATTTCCGTAAGGATGGCGTCCACTTTCGAGCGCTGCGGCGAGAGGGAACAAACAGGATCGGTCGCGGAGGCGTCGCCCGCGAGGAGGAAAGCCTGACAGCGGCAGCCGCCAAAGTCCTGAGCGCGGCGGTCACAACTTCTGCACGGCTCCTGCATCCAGTCTTCGCCACGGAATCGTCGGAAGGCAGTGGATTTTTCCCAGATATCGCGCAAGCCGCGATCCTTCACATTATCGAAGAGCATTCCAGGGATGACGCGCGCGGCGTGGCAGGGAAGCGCTTCGCCATTCGGAGCGATGAGCATGAGCTTGCGGCCCCAACCGCCCATGCAGGCTTTGGGAAATTTCGCGTAGTAATCCGGCACAACAAATTCAACGCGGATTTTTCCGCGCAGGCGCTCCTCGGCGCGCTTGAGAAGTTCGATGGAGCGCGTGAGCTGCTCGCGCGTGGGTAGAAGATTTTCACGGTTGGTGAAAGCCCAGCCGTAATACTGCACGTTTGCGAATTCGACGCGAGTGGCGCTCGAGCTTTCGGCGAGAGCCAGCATTTCCTCGATTTGATCGATGTTGCGGCGGTGGATGACAAAATTGAGAGTGACAGCGACGCGATGCCGCTTGAGCCATTCGAGGACGCGGAGTTTGTGGGCGTGAGACTTGGTGCCCGAGATTTCGTTGGCGGTATCCTCGCGGGAGCCTTGAAAGCTCAGTTGAACATGGTCGAGGCCGGCGTCGATGAGAGATGCGAGACGAGTTTCGTCGAGGGGCAGGCCGGAGGTGATCAAGTTGACGTAAAGGCCGGCCGCGCGGGCGGCGCGAATTAATTCAGCAAGATCGGGGCGAGCGAGCGGCTCGCCACCGGTGAAATCGATCTGCAAAACCCCCAATTCGGCGGCTTCACGAAAGACACGCGACCAGATCTGCGTGTCGACTTCGGCGGCGCGCGATTGCAGTTCCAGCGGATTCGAGCAGTAGACGCAATGAAGGGGGCAGCGATGGGTGAGCTCGGCGATGAGGGCGAGCGGATTGGAAGTGGGTGTGGTCATTATGTTTTAGAACGGCCGCCGCAGACGGCGACCGCTACTACGTCAAGAAAAATCCAGGGCGCGCTGGTCGCGCAGCAATGCGAGATAGCCGAGAATATCCTGTTCGACTTTCGTCGGATCGGCCTTCGAATAAATCGTCTGCAATTCCGTGATGATTTGCTGAACCGTGCGCTTGCCGTCGCAGCGCTCGATAATTTCGAGGCTCGGGCCGCTGAGGCGCAAGGCGCGCTCGGGCATCAGCAGTGTGCGCGGCTGCTGTGTTTTTTCGTTCAATCGGCAGCCGGGAGCGAGCCGGGGGTGGCTGTTTAAATCAGGTGTCATGATCGGTTTTCGTGTGGGATGAAGGCGCCGGGGGGCGGCCAGCCAGGGTTGACATAGGCAAAGTAGAGGGCGTCGAGCTGGGCCCAGAGGATGTCGCACTTGGCGACGAGCGCGGCGTGGGCTTGGTCCTGCCGTTCGCGCGTGCGGGCGTGCTTGACAACCCAGTCGAGAGCGAATTCAGCATCCTCCGGGGCCTGCGTCAGACGGCCGGTGAAGTAGTCCAGGCCGCCAGAGAGCCACGGATAGTGTTGGCGCATGCGATCCATGCGAAGGGAGATCAGCTTGCGGGAAAAAAGCTCGGTAAGAGAAAAGGCCACGGCTTCCAGGTGCGAGCGCGTGGAGACGAAATCGACGTAGGCCTGCACGGCAAAGCGCGTGGCCGGCAAAATGCCATCGCCCTGCAAGGCTTGCTCCCGAGGCAGGCCGGTGGCTTCGACCAGGCGCAGCCACTTTTCGATGCCACCGGGTTTCGTGCCATCGCCGTCATGGTCCAGGATACGTTTGCGCCAGGCAAGACGAAAGGCAGGATCTTCGCTGCGGGCGAGGATGGCGGCGTCCTTGATGGGGATGCGGCTCTGGTAGTAGTAGCGGTTGAGCGCCCAGGCCTGAAGCTGGCCTCGGGTGAGCTTCCCTTCATGCATGGCCAGATGGAAGGGATGCTTATGATGATAGCGTTCCTCGCCGATAGCATGGAAGCCGGCAATAAATTCGGCTTCCGAGAGAAGCGGCTTGTCCTGGTCCAAGGTGACGCTCAAAGTTCGAACTCCATGCCATCGTAGGCGATTTCGAAGCCGGCATCCAGCACCGCGCGGTGTTGGGGGCTGTCTTCGTCCAAAATGGGGTTGGTATTGTTGATGTGTATGAGGATCTTGCGGCCGCGCGCGTGCTTGGGAAACTGATCGAGAAGTCCGTTTGGGCCACAGAGCGGCAAATGACCAATCTCGCGTGCGGTTTTCTTGCTGCGGCCGATCTTGATCAATTCGTCGTCACTCCAGAAGGTGCCATCGATCAGGATTAAGTCGCTGGATTCTGCCCACATCTTCCAAGCCGTACCGCGGCCGGGAAGGTTTGGGACAACTAACACACGCTTTGAGGAGTGCTCGAAGGCAAATCCCACGACAGCTTCATGGGCCGGTAATTCCGCGCGCAATTTCTCGCTGATGTAATCGGGGAATTCGCCGCCCAGGGGAAACGTCTTGCAAGCGAGTTGAGGGACTTTCTCCGGATCGCTCCTCTTTTCCGCATCGAGCTCGGAAGAGAGGGAAAGAGAGAACCATTGCACGGGAGGAGTGGCGCGCCCCAGGACACGAAAGATGGAATTTTCTTCGGAGAGCACGCGCCGGACCGCCGGCGTAGAGAAAATCTTGAAGGCTTGAAATTCCCGCAAGTGTAGCAAGCCCATTAGGGAGTCGACGTCCGCGCTGGTCAGGTAGATATCCCGTATCGGCGTGGAGCCTGCGGTGTCTTTGAAGGGCTTGAGTTCCAGGGCGGCGGCGATTTGCGACCGCAGGTCCGGAGAGGCATTCACCAGAGTCCAATAATTCCGGAGTGCATATTCGGGATCGCAGTGAATGGCAATCTGTGTTTGCGTGCGGGGAAGGCCGCGAAAAGTTCCGTTGCGGAGCCGAGAGCAGTTGCGGCAGGCGCAATTCCATTGTGGGAAGCCGCCGCCGGCAGCGGAGCCGAGAATTTTAATCCGCATACAACTGAATTCCGAAGTTGAGAGAGTGAAGTTCCAGGGGGACTGGTGACCTGCGACTGTTATCGAAACTCGGGCCTCGGCCTAGAGTTCGGCGTTGGCGTAGGAGCTGATTTCGCAGTTGAGGTCGATCTCTTCGTGTTGAGGGGTGGTCCATTCCATGAGCAACGCTCCTTGGGGATGAATCTGTCAAGTACGGGGTGAGAATAACATGGGACTTGAGCCGGACAGAAGCGAAAAGACAGACCGCGAACCCCGTGGAATTCTGTCGACCCAGGAAGGTCGAATGTAACCAGCAAGAATGCCGTTCCGCATGCGATGAGGGACCAAAAGGGAACAGCTGCGTGGTCGAAAACAGCACCACCAAATGTCGTTGTTCCTCGGGGTGAGAAGCACAAGCTGTGGCGGCTAATTTGAGCTTTTCCGCGTTCATAGGAATCCACAACTTTTTTGAAATTAATGTACGAAATCTCTTGACAAGTGGGGAAAGGAGCCTATCATGTGGTCAAAAGTGGGGCAAAGTGGTAGCCAGTAGGAGACGGTAGAAGATAGTAGGGCAGGGTAGAAAGTTTCCGAGGGCTGCATTGCTATTGGGCGATTTAAGCATTCCAAATCAATTTTTCATGACATCCGACCGCGTGGCGGTTGGCAGCAGGGCAAATGAATCTGCGGGGAAACTGTCCGGCGAAGGTGGACGAGAAGGGTCGGTTAAAGATACCCGCCGTGTTTCTCGAGGCTCTGAAGGAGTACGGGAACCAGTTTTACATCACCAGCCCGACAGGCGAATCGGCACGCATTTATCCCATGAAGGTGTGGGCGGGGATTGAAGACAAGCTAGCGAAGGTGTCGAGCCAGAATCGGGCCAAGCGGAAATTCCTGATGCGCACGAGCTATTACGGGCAAACGGTGGAGCTGGACGGGCAGGGCAGAGTGCTGGTGCCCGCGGTACTGCGAGAATCGGCACAGATGAAGGGCGAGGTGGATGTGTTCGGGAACCTCGATTACCTCGAGGTTATGAACCACACCCGGGTGCTTGATGATCTGAAGAATTCGCCGTACACCGAAGACGATTTCAAGGCTCTCGAAGATTTGGGGATTTAAGTAGTGGCGGGTGGCCCCTCAGTGGGATTCGGGGCAAGCAAGTGGAGATAACTTCGCCACACACGCCGGTGATGTTGGATGAGGTGCTGGAATGGCTGGGCATAAGACCGGACGGAACGTACATAGACGCCACGCTGGGAGCCGGGGGACATTCGGAGGCCATCGCGGAAAGGCTGTCAACCGGGCGCCTGATCAGCCTGGACCGGGACGCACGGGCGCTCGACCTGGCGCGGGAGCGGCTGAAGAGTTTCGGGGAGAGGGTGACGCTGGTGCAGGCGCCGTTTTCGAGGATTGCAGAGGTCGCGCAAGAGTTGGGGATTCCGCCGGCGGACGGGGTCTTGGCCGACTTGGGAGTTTCGAGCATGCAGCTTGACCAGCCGGAGCGGGGATTTTCGTTTCGCGAGGCGGGTCCGCTGGACATGCGGATGGATGCGGGGGATGAACTCACCGCAGGAGAAATTGTGAATCGCTGGCCGGAAAAAGAATTGGCCGATCTGCTCTTTCGCGAAGCCGACGAGCACGATTCCAGAAGAATCGCCAGGGCGATTGTGCGCGCAAGGCCCATCAGGGACACCGCGCACCTGGCAACGGTTGTGGCAGGGGCCCGGAAGCAATGGGGAAGGCAGAGACTGCATCCCGCAACAAAAACGTTTCTGGCGCTGCGGATAGCGGTGAATCGAGAGATGGAGGAACTCGGGCAGTTTCTTCTCCGGACCCCCGCCACATTAACTTCCGGCGGCCGCTGGGTGATCTTGACGTACCACTCACGCGAAGACCGCCAGGTGAAGCGCGCGTTTCAAGAGGGAGAGCGTCAGGGGACGCTGAAAGTGTTCACCAAACACGTAATCCAGCCGACGGAACGGGAGACGGCGGCGAATCCGCGTTCGCGGAGTGCGAAGCTGCGGTGCGCCGAGAAAGTTTAGTCATGACCAGGAAGAAAAAAAAGGGTGCGCAGACGGAGTTTCATACCGTCAAGCGCATCGACAATACCAGGCTGGTACGCCATGTGGAGCCCGTGAAGCTGCGCAATCTGTACCGTACGGCGGCGTTGGGGTGCGTGGTGGCGGCTTTTTTCATGCTGTACATCTACCAGCATTTCCACTGCATCGATCTAAGTTTTCAGCTCGAGGATTTGAGAGCCAGACAGGTCCAGGCGGCGGCGCTCAATTCGGAGTTGAGGCTGGAAATCGCCAGCCTGCGCAATCCCAGGCGGATTGACGCAATCGCGCACCGTCAGCTCGGTTTGACCCAGCCGTTGCCGGCGCAGATGCAGGAATTCAATGACTTGAGCGGCGCCGAAGAGGCCGCGGTGCGATTCGTGCGTCAGAATCGCACGCCATAGCAGAGGCCTGCGCGGGATTGCGATGTTGGATTTCCGTCTGTGTAGAGCACGGCCAGGAGCGCGTATCGACCTCGATTCCATATGCCCAAAAACCGCGCCCACGTCCGTTTGCTGATTGTCGCCGGCGTGGCCTTCCTGTGGATCACGGCTGTTTTCGGCCGCCTCACCTATCTCCAACTCTTCCGGCATAGCGAATATCTGGCGCGGGCTCAGCGCCAGCAGCAGCGCACCATCGAAATCACCCCGAAACGCGGCGCCATCTACGACCGCAACATGCGGCCGCTGGCGATGAGCATTCCCGTCGATTCAGCGTTTGCGGTGCCCTCGGAGATGGCCGACGAAACGCTCGCCGCGCAGCTGATTTCCGGGGTGCTGAACATTCCGCGCGACGTTTTGGAGACGCGGCTCGAATCTTCGCGCTCGTTTGTATGGATCGCGCGGAAGCTGCCGCCAGAAAAGGCCGAGGCGCTGGCGGCGCTGAACCTGAAGGGCATCTATTTCCAGAAAGAAAACCAGCGTTTCTATCCGAAGAGAGATTTGGCCGCGCATGTTTTGGGCTTTGTGGACCTCGATGAAAAAGGTCTTGGCGGGATCGAGTACCAGCTGGACGAGCAGATTCGAAGCAAGAGCGAAAAAATAATCGTGATGGCCGACGCTCACCAACGCTGGTTTGACGGCAGCGAAGCCGTGCGAGACCGTGGTGTGAACGTAATCCTCACGCTGGATGAAAAAATCCAGTACATCGCGGAACGCGAACTGCAGGTCGCGATGGGCAAAACGCGCGCCGCAGCCGGTTCGGTGCTGGTGATAAATCCCAATACCGGCGAAATCCTGGCGTTGGCGAACTGGCCAAAATTCAATCCCAATGCCGCGAAGGAGGCTCCCGCGGAAGCGCGGATGAACCGCGCTGTGAGCGCGCTATACGAACCGGGTTCGACGTTCAAGCTGATCACCCTGGCCGCCGCGTTCGACCAAAACATCACCCGGGCCGATGAAGTTTTTGATTGCGAGAATGGCGCGGTCTACGTCGCGGGCCACCGCATCCGCGACCACAAGCCGTTCGGCATGCTGAAGGTTGCGGAAATCCTGGCGCAATCGAGCGACGTGGGCGCCATCAAGATTGCTCTGCGCCTGGGCGCGCCGAAATTTTACGACTACATCCGGGCGTTTGGATTCGGTTCACTGACCGGTGTGGATATGCCCGGAGAGACGAAGGGCATCGTGCGGCGGCTGGAAAACTGGTCGCAGATTTCGATCGGCTCGATTTCGATGGGGCAGGAAGTCGGCGTCACACCGATCCAACTTATCAGCGCAGTTTCGGCCATCGCCAACGGCGGCTTGCTGTACAGGCCGCACGTCATCGCGGGATTGAAGCGCGGGGAAACAGTTTTGCCGCCAGAAGGGTCAATTGGGTCCACCGAACCAAAACGGGTCGTTCGTCCGGAGACGGCGGCGACGCTCCGCAGGTTGATGGAAGGCGTAGTGTTGAACGGGACTGGGAAGCTGGCGCGTTTGGACGGTTGGACCGTTGCAGGAAAGACAGGCTCGGCACAAAAAATCGATCCGGCGACAGGACGATATTCGAGGACGCAGTTGATCGCATCGTTCACCGGGTTTGCGCCGATCAGCAATCCGGCGGTGACGATACTCGTTTCGCTGGATTCTCCCGTGGGAGAACACGAAGGGGGACAGGTGGCGGCTCCGGTGTTCAAGCGAGTGGCGGAACAGGTGCTGGCGTATCTCGATGTTCCGCGTGATGTGCCGCTCGGAAATCCGCGGATGCTACGGGCGTCGTATCGGCGGGATGCCGCGACGGACAGCGCGTCCCTGGAAGATTTTACGCCGACGGATTTTTCGAGCCAGGCCGACCAACTGCCGGACGCGCTGCACGAATCTAAAGCAAAAGAAACTCCTCCGGCGGTGACGGTGGCCGTGGACGAAGGCGGAGACATTGGCGTCCCGGACTTTTCCGGAATGACCATGCGCGACGTAACCGAGAGGAGCTTGCGGCTGGGGCTAGACCCGGTGCTGGTTGGAAGCGGACTTGCAATGAATCAGACACCGCGAGCCGAAGCGCGCGTTCGCCGCGGCGCGAAAATCACCGTGCAGTTCGGAACACCGGTCGCGAAAAAAAAAGCGCCGCACAAAGGAACCAGGAAATAGTATGACAAGGGGAATCAACGAAACGCAGGAAGAGGAACGCAACGACGCAACGAATCATAACACCGAGAGCCGGGAAAGGGAGAGCGACGTGACAACGGCCGCCCCCGTTCGCACCCTAAGACTCGGCGCACTATTCGAATCACTCGATGTTAGCCTGCCGGCGCGGACAAGCGAACTCGAGATTCGCCAGGTGGCTTGCGACTCGCGCAAAGTGCAGCCGCGCGCGCTGTTTTTCGCGTTGCGCGGAGCCAAGGCGGAAGGAACGGCATTTGTCCGCGACGCGGTGTCGCGCGGGGCAATCGCTATCGCCAGCGAAGAGGCCGCTCCGCCCACTTTGCCGACGAGTGTGGTGTGGATTCGGGTTCGGGAGGCACGCAAGGCCCTTGCCGTCACGGCAGCGAACTTTTTTGGCCACCCGGCGAACGTGCTGCGGCTTGTGGCAGTTACCGGGACGAATGGCAAAACAACCACGACTTCGTTGGTTGACGCCATCATCAAAGCTTCCGGCGCGAGGACCGGACTTTTCGGCACCATCGCTTACCACACACCGCTCGGCAATTATCCCGCGCCGAACACGACTCCCGAATCCGTCGACTTGCAGGGATTTCTCGCCGAGATCCGAGATGCCGGCGGGCGCTACGCAGTCCTTGAAGCCAGTTCGCATGCGCTCGCGATGGACCGCTTGTGGGGCTGCCATTTCGCCGCCGCGGTGTTCACGAATCTCACGCGTGAGCACATGGATTATCACAATACGTTTGAAGACTACTTTGTGGCAAAACGACGCTTGTTTGAAGGCACTGGAGCGGGCGCGCCTGACACGGCCGTCGTGAACAACGACGATGAATACGGCAAGCGGCTCACGGGCTTGGCGAAGAAGAGCGTAACGTACGGCCTGGAGTCGAGCGCCGACATTAGCGCGAAAAAGTTTCATCTGAGCTTCGACGGACTGGCATTCACGGCGCAAACACCTAACGGAAAGGTCCAGGTTACTTCCGCTCTGGTCGGGCGCATCAACGTCTACAACATTCTCGCGGCCATCGGCGCTGCGCAGGCACTGGGCCTTTCGAACGAGGTCATCGAAACCGGGATTCGAGACCTCGAGAGCGTTTCCGGCCGCTTCCAGCGCATCGATCTCGGCCAGCCGTTTTTTGTGGTGGTGGATTACGCGCACACGGACGATGCGCTCGAAAATCTGATCCGCACCGCGCGCGAGCTGAATCCCAAGGGCCGCATCATCACGCTGTTCGGCTGCGGCGGCGAAAAAGACCGCACCAAGCGTCCCGTGATGGGCGAAGTGACCGGGCGGCTGAGTGATCTCACGATTCTCTCGAGTGACAATCCGCGAAGCGAAGATCCACTGAAAATCATCAGCGATGTCATCGTGGGGCTGCAAAAAACAGGCGGTAAATATTTGATAGAGCCGGACCGCGAAAAAGCCATAGCGCTGGCGTTAGACGAAGCGCGAACGGGCGACATCGTTCTGCTGGCCGGAAAAGGCCACGAGAACTATCAGATGCTGGCCAGCGGCACGATCGAATTTGACGACCGGGAAACAGCACGGCGCGTCCTGCGGGAACGCGGTTTCGACGAAGAGCAAAAGACGCCGGGGAACAATCAGACGAAGACAGGTCCAGGGTTTGGCACGTAGCGCGCTCTATTCCAGCGTGTGGAGAGGGTGCGTTTATCTATAAGAGGAGGGGCCCTCAAAACGGTGAACACAATCCGAGGTGTGGGTTATCTTCGTAAGGCGAATCCGTTGAGGTACTTATGCGGTGGACGATTGCACAGGTGGCTGGCGCTTTGGGTGCTCGGCCGGGCGCGGGGCTCGACTCCCTGGCCCGGGTGGCCGGCGTGTCGATTGATTCTCGCACGGTATGTGCCGGAGAACTGTTCATCGCCATCCACGGACCGCGTCACGATGGACACGACCACGTGGCCACTGCGTTGGAGCAGGGAGCGTTGGCGGCGGTGGTGGCGGAAGGGCGGCTTGCGGGCTACCCGGGCGGAGTCGGCGACCGCTGCATCGCCGTGGACGACACGTTCGAAGCGCTCAAGCAGTTGGCTCGGGCCGTGCGGGAAGCCTGGGGAAGGAAAATTGCGGGCGTCACAGGCTCGGTCGGCAAAACCACTACCAAAGAGATACTGGCGGCATTGCTGGGCACGCGGCTGCGCGTCCTGAAGTCCGAAGGAAATTTTAATAACGAGTACGGCCTGCCGTTGACGCTGTTCCGGCTAGAAGAAACTCACGAGGCCGCGGTGCTGGAAATGGGAATGTCGCGTCCCGGTGAACTGACGCGCTTGGCGGTGATTGCACGGCCCGACGTGGGAGTTGTTACGCGCGTCTCTCCGGCTCACTTGGAATTTTTCGCGTCGGTGGATGAGATCGCGTTGGCCAAGCGCGAGTTGATCGAGGGATTGAACGGGCGTGAGTCCGTGGCGGTGTTGAACGCGGATGATCCGAGGGTGGCGGCGTTCGCGCCGTTTGCGCCGGGGCGCGTGTTGACGTACGGGATAGAGAACCCGGCTGACTATCGGGCGGAAGCAATTGAAGACCGCGGCGCGCTAGGTTCTGCATTCGTGTTGGCGGCGAACGGACATCGGGTGCGGCTGGAGCTGGCGCTTCCCGGCAGGCATGTAATCGCCAATGCGTTGGCGGCACTTGCTGCAGCCAGCGTATGGGGAATTGGCGCGGCGGAAGCGCTTGGAGTTTTCAGCACGTTGCATGCGCCGGAGATGCGCGGGGAGCTGTTGCGTTTTACAAATGGAGCTGCGCTTATCAATGACTGCTACAACTCGAGCCCTGCCGCACTGCACGCGATGATTCACCTTCTGGCGGCGACTCCGAATTACCGCCGCCGCATCCTGGCAGCGGGCGAAATGCGGGAACTGGGTCCCACGGCGGCGGAATTGCACCGCGAGGCGGGCAATTTTGCCGCGAAGACCGGAAAAATCGATTGGATCATCGGAGTGGCCGGACACGCCGCGCAAATCCTCGAAGGAGCGGTGGCAGCAGGACTTCCCCGCGAGCGCACCAAGTTTTTTGCTTCGTCCGAAGAGGCCGCCAAGTTTGTCGAGGGGTTTATCGCCCCGGGCGACCTCCTGCTGGTTAAAGGATCGCGTGGAGTAAAGATGGAGCGCATCGTGGAAGAGCTCCTTGCCCATCACGCCTCGCCTGACGCGGCAACTCCGCAGGAGGCCCGGCACTAACATGCTGTACTACCTCCTGTACCACGTTTTGCAGCGCTACTTCAGCCCGCTGAATGTCTTCCGGTACATCACGGTTCGCACTGTTTACGCAAGCCTCACGGGGATGTTTCTGGCGTTTGTGTTTGGGCCGTGGCTGATTCGGCGGCTGCGCGAGCTGCAAATCGGGCAATTCATCCGCGAAGAAGGGCCGCAGGCGCATCAGAAAAAAGCGGGCACGCCCACGATGGGGGGCGTGCTGATCGTTCTCTCGACGGCGATTCCGTCGCTACTATGGGCCGACCTCACCAATCCGTTCATCTTGCTTTCGCTGTTTGCCCTGTTTGCGTTTGCCGCCATCGGTTTTGTGGACGATTACGCCAAGATTTCCAAGCAGCGCAACCTCGGCTTGAGCGGCAAAACGAAATTGTCGTTGCAGTTCCTTGTGAGTTTCGTCGTGGGCATCAGCTTGCTCCTGCTGGCGACCCGAAGCGTTTACTCGACGCAGTTGATGATTCCGTTCTTAAAGCGGCTGCATCCCGAGCTGGTGATTCATTCTTTACTTACTTCGCCGCATCTCTGGCCGCTGGCGTTCGTGCCGTTTCTTGTTTTTGTTTCGCTGGTGATCACCGGCTCGTCCAACGCCGTGAATCTTACCGACGGGCTCGATGGCCTGGCCATCGGCTGCACGGTCATCGCCGCGGGCGCGCTCACGGTATTGACATATGTCAGCAGCAATTACCGCTGGGCGACGTATCTCGAAATCCAGTACATTCCGCGCATCGGGGAGCTCACGGTTTTCTGTGGGGCGCTGGTGGGAGCTTCGCTGGGTTTTCTCTGGTATAACGCGCACCCTGCCGAAATCTTCATGGGCGATGTGGGATCGCTTTCGCTGGGCGGCACGCTGGGCGTTATCGCGGTCATCATCAAACAGGAAATTCTTCTCTTTTTCGTGGGCGGGATTTTCGTGGTGGAAGCGCTGTCGGTGATTCTGCAAGTTGGTTCGTTCAAATTACGTGGCAAGCGGATCTTTCGCATGGCGCCGATTCACCACCATTTTGAACTATTGGGCTGGAGCGAATCGAAAGTGATCGTGCGCTTCTGGATTGCGGCGCTGGTCTTTGCGTTGTTCGCCCTGACGACATTGAAGCTGCGTTGATGGGGAACTCGATCGAGTTGCGGGGCAAGCGCGTGCTGGTCGTGGGACTGGCCAGGACGGGTGTCGCCACCAGTTTGTTCTGCGCCGCGCGCGGAGCGGTAGTAACCGCCACGGATGCGCGGACAGAAAATGAGATTGGCGCGGAGATCGCAAAATTGCGCGAAGCCGGGGTGGCACTGGAACTCGGCGGCCATCAGGAGAGAACTTTTTTGGCGCAGGATCTGATCATCCCAAGCCCCGGCGTTCCGGCAGATGTTCCGCTCCTGCAATCCACGCGCGCCAAAGGAATAACCGTGTGGAGCGAGATTGAGCTGGCGTACCGCTTCTTGAAGGGCAAACTCATCGGGATCACCGGCTCGAACGGGAAGACCACGACAACTTCATTGGTCGAACACATTCTGAAGAGCGCCGGTTTTTCCACCATCCTCGCCGGCAACATCGGCACGCCATTGATCGGCTGCGTCGAGGCGTCGCGCGATGACACTGCGACGGTCGTGGAGCTGAGCAGTTTCCAGCTCGAACTGATCGAGACCTTCCGTCCCAATATCGCCGTGTTCCTCAATCTAACGCCCGATCATCTCGACCGCCACGGCACCATGAAAGCCTATGGCGCGGCCAAGGCGCGACTGTTTGAAAACCAAACCGCCGAGGATTTTACGATTTTGAACGCCGATGATCCCGCGACGACTCCGTACGCCCCCACGCGGCCGCAGCTTCTCTGGTTCAGCCGGAAACAGCGCGTTGCAGAGGGCGCCTACCTGCGCGGCGAAGAAATTGTCTTTCGGCACGCCGGTGTCGAAGAAGCGGTCATGAAGCGGGGAGAAATTCCGCTGGCTGGTGCGCACAATTTGGAAAATGTACTGGCCGCGGTGGTGGCGACACGCATTGCCGGTGCAGGCGCGGCGGCTATCGCCAAGGGTGTGCGCAGTTTCGCCGGAGTCGAGCACCGCCTCGAATTCGTGGCGGAGATCGGCGGCGTGCGCTTCTACAACGATTCCAAGGCCACCAACGTCGACGCCACGCTCAAGGCGCTCGACGCGTTCCCCGGCCGGATTCTCGTGATCCTTGGAGGCAAAGACAAGGGCAGCGACTACACCGCGCTGCAAAAAATATTGCGCGAAAAGGCGATCCTTGCGCTGCTCGTCGGCGCCGCGGCGGAGAAAATTGAAAAGCAGATTGCCGGCAGCGTAGCGGTCGAGCACGCGGGAACTCTGGAGCGAGCGGTGGAAATCGCTTCGCACGCGGCGCAGCCCGGCGATGTTGTCTTGCTGGCGCCCGCATGCGCGAGTTTCGACCAGTTTCAGAATTATGAACACCGGGGACGCACATTCAAGGAGCTAGTCGCGCAGTTGGAGCATCGCTCCGCAAATGCCGCTACGCGAAGGTGAGAAATCGTGCCGAGACGGCTGGAAAATGACCGTTGGCTGTTCGGAGTGACGCTGGTGCTGTGCCTGCTTGGCGCGATAATGATTTTCAGCGCCTCGGCGGTGACCGCTGAGCATCAGTACGGACACTCGTACATTTTTCTTTTGCGTCAGGCGGTCTGGCTGATTTTGGGTCTAGCCGGAATGTTTGCGTTGATGCGCACCGATTACCGGCTCCTGCGTGAGCCCGCCGTGGTATTCACCATGGTTTGCGTCGTGCTCCTGTTGCTCATCGGCACGTTTTTCCTGGACAAAACGCATGCCACGCACCGGTGGATCCGTTACGGACCGATGAATATTGAGCCGTCCGAGCTCGCGAAACTTGCCGTAATTCTTTACTTGGCGTGGTTTCTCGATTTGAAGCGGCGCAACGCCGTGGGCATGGAATTTTGCAAGGAAGATTTCTGGCACGCGATTCTGCCGGCGGCCGGGCCCGTCTTCGTGGCTGTCGCTCTAATTCTGCTTCAGCCCGACCTGGGAACATCCATCGACATCCTGGTGGTGGCCACCGCGGTTCTTTATGTTGCGGGTTTGTCGTGGAAATGGATTGCCGTGGCCGCTGCTGCGGCAGTGCCAGTGCTCTATCTTCTAATCACGCAGGTTTCCTATCGCCAGGCGCGATTGACGGCGTTTCTCGACCCGGGCTCCGATCCGCAGGGAGCGGGTTTTCAATTGCTGCAGTCGCTGATTGCCGTCGGCTCCGGAGGTTTTACCGGAGTCGGATTGATGGAGAGCAAACAAAAGCTTTTTTATCTTCCCGAGGCGCATACCGATTTCATCTACGCGGTGATTTGCGAGGAGTTGGGCTTTATCGGCGCGCTTTTTGTGATCGGACTATTCGCCGTTTACGGCTGGCGCGGGTTGCGCACTGCATTTTCGGCGCCCGATGGTTTCGGTCGGCTGCTGGCGCTGGGCATTACCGCGATGGTGCTCAGTCAGGCGCTGATTAATTTCGCCGTTGTGCTGGGGATGGTGCCGACAAAAGGAATTCCGCTGCCATTCGTCAGCTATGGCGGTTCGAGCCTTCTGGCGATGCTCCTGGCTACAGGCGTGCTCCTGAATATCAGCCAGCAGGCTACGGACTAATGGGCAGAGTCGAGTCGTGAAATTGCTGATCGCGGGCGGAGGTACGGGCGGGCATGTCATTCCGGCGCTGGCGATTGCGCGAGAGTGGTTGTCGCGGGGGAAGGAAAGAGAAGTGGTGCTGGTTGGAACACAACGCGGTCTCGAAACGAAATTGGTACCTGAAGCCGGGCTGCCGCTCGAGACGCTGCGCATTGCCGGATTGAAAGGCAAGGGCGGTGCGACGCTGCTGAAAAATCTCGGGATGCTCGGGTCGGGCTTGTTGGATGCGTTCCGCGTCTTGCGCAAGCACAAGCCCGTCGCGGCTTTTGGAGTCGGCGGCTACGCAGCAGGGCCGATGCTGCTGGCGACGTGGCTGAAGCGCGTGCCGAACGTAATCTTCGAAGCCAATGCAGAGCCGGGCTTCACCAACAAAGTTCTCGCGCGAATCTCCAAGCGCATCGCCACCGGCTATGAAAGCTCGGCGAAGGTCTGGGGCGCCAAGGCCGTCGTGACGGGATGCCCGGTGCGTCCTGAGTTTTTCTCCATTTTTCCACGCACGCCGCAAAAACCATTTCGTCTCCTGATTACCGGTGGCAGCCAGGGTGCTCTTCCCATCAACCGCGCGTTTGTCGACGCCATGGATCGACTGGCCGCGCGAAAGAGTGAGCTGTCGATCGTGCACCAGACCGGGGAACGCGACTATAATGCGGTACGCACCGCCTACGCGCGGCGCGAAATTAATGCGGAGGTGGTGCCCTTCCTGAAGAATATGGCGGAGCGCTTTGCCTGGACCGACGTGATCGTCTGCCGGGCAGGAGCCATCACTGCCGCGGAAGTCGCCGCTGCGGGCCGCGCCGCCATCTTCATCCCCTTCGGGCGCGCCACGGACAGCCACCAATTGCGCAACGCGCAGGAAATGGCCGGAGCGGGCGCGGGACGCGTGATTCCCGAGCCCGAACTCACCGCGGAACGCCTGACGAACGAAATTTTCTCCCTCCTCGACCAGCCCCGGGAGATCGAAAAACAATCAACCGCAGCGCGCGGCCTCGCCCGGCCGCACGCCGTGCGCGACATCGTGAACTTAATCGAAGAGGTCGCTCTAACTCCAGGATAAAGCCCGAGGATAGAAAATGATGGTCTCCTTCCGCAATTTTCAACGCATTCATCTGGTGGGCATCGGTGGCATCGGCATGAGTGGCATCGCCGAAGTGCTTCTGACCCTCGGATATTCCGTTTCCGGGTCGGACACGAAACCTTCTGCAATCACCGAGCGGCTGCAAAATCTCGGCGCTACGATTTATGAAGGGCATAAAGCCGCGAACGTCGAAGGCGCGCATGTGGTGGTCACGTCTTCTGCGATCAGGACGGAAAATCCGGAAGTTGCCGAGGCGCACAAGCGAAAAATTCCCGTGATTCCCCGCGCGGAGATGCTGGCGGAGTTGATGCGCTTGAAGTACGGCATAGCCGTGGCCGGCGCGCATGGCAAGACAACGACCACGTCGATGGTAGCGTCGGTGCTGGCAGCTGCGCACCTCGATCCCACCTTCGTGATTGGCGGGCGTGTGAACCAAGCGGGAACAACGGCGAAGCTCGGCAAGGGCGAATACTTCGTCGTGGAAGCCGACGAGAGCGACCGCAGCTTCCTGCTGCTCGCGCCAGTCGTCGCCGTGGTCACCACCATCGACCGCGAGCACCTCGATCAATACGCGTCGCTCGAGGACATTCAAGGGGCGTTTCTCGAATTTGTGAACAGCATTCCATTTTACGGCGCCGCCATCTTGTGCCTCGATGAGCCCAACGTCCAGGCCATCATTCCCGGAGTGAAGCGACCCATCATCACCTATGGAACTTCCACTCAGGCGGACTTGATCGTCAGCGACGTGAAGCTTGAGGGCCTGGGCAGCGAGTTCCGGCTCACCTACAAAGGCGAGGATCTCGGTCTGTTCACCCTGCCGCATCCGCCCGGCATTCACAACGTGCGCAATGCCGCTGCTGCCGCGGCCGTGGCGCTCTATTTGAACGTCCCCTCCGATTTGATCCACGAGGGGCTTGCGAAGTTTGCCGGCGTTGGCCGCCGCTTCGACATCAAAGGGGTCGTCAACGACATCACCGTAATCGACGATTACGGTCATCACCCGGCGGAAATTCGCGCCACGCTTGAGGCCGCTCGCGGTTGCAGGTTCAATCGCTTGCTGGTCCTTTTTCAGCCGCATCGCTTCACGCGCACGCAGCACTTGTGGGACGAATTCTGCCTCGCGTTCAACCAAGCCGACATTCTCGTCCTCACGGACATTTACGCCGCGAGCGAAACGCCGATTTCCGGCGTCACCAGCGAAGCGCTCGCGAATGCCATTCGAGAAGCCGGCCACAAAAACGTTTTTTTTACTCGCTCGATGCGGGAAGGCATTGAACATTTGCTGCATGCCGCGAAGCCAGGTGACGCGATTCTGACGATCGGGGCCGGCAGCATCAGCCGAGCCAGCGGTGAACTGATGGTTCTGCTCGGAACGGAAAACCCCACGCATCATGCGCATTGAGAATCCCAAAATCGTCGCGGCGCTGCCCGGAATGAATGTTGAGCTCCGGCCGCGCGCCTCGCTGGCGAAACTGACTTCTCTCGGAATCGGCGGAACAACCGATCTGCTTCGAATCAAAAAGCACGACGCGATTCCCGGCTTGCTTGCGTTGCTCGATGCGCACGGAATCGCTCACAAGTTTCTTGGCGGCGGCTCAAACCTGTTGGTCGAAGATGGCGAGCTACCCTGGGTCGCGCTGCAACTTGCGCGGCCGCAGCCGGATGTTGTCCTCGAAGGGAATTTTGCGCAGGTGGACGCCGCGGCGGACCTTGGCCGTACCGTCACGTTCTGCGCCAAACATGACCTGGGGGGTATGGAAGGCCTGATCGGCGTGCCCGGGACGGTGGGCGGGGCCCTGCGCATGAACGCCGGCGCCTACGGGATGCAGATCGGGTCCTACGTCCGCGAGGTCAAGCTCTATCGGGCCTCCGGGCGGAAGCTAGAAATCCTCAGGGGCGATCAAATTTCCTTTGAATACCGGCATACTTCTTTTGCGCCTGATGATATGATGCTCGCGGTGAAGCTGGAACTTCCCTCCAAACCGTACCGCGAAATACTTCAAGGGATTCGTATCTGCAACGAAAAACGGCGCTCGAGCCAGCCGCTCGGCCAAAAAAGCGCCGGCTGCATCTTTAAGAACCCTCCCGGCGCGTCCGCGGGGCGCATGATCGATGAATTGGGGCTCAAGGGGCATTCCGTGGGTGATGCCCGCGTGAGCGACCGGCACGCCAATTTCTTCGTCAACGCCGGCCACGCGACTGCGAAAGACATGCTCGCGCTGATCGCCGACGTGCGCAAGCGCGTGCGTACGGCGTTTGGCGTGGACCTGGAGAACGAGGTAGTGATGTGGAACGCCTGAAGCCCATGCAGCGGAATTCCGCCGCGGCGGCAGAGGCGGATTCGTACCGCCCGGAACTGCTGCCGGACGATGAGCCGCGTTATCTGAGGCGGCAGAAGCCGGTGGAGATCCGCCGCAAGAAATTCGGCGGTCGAACCTGGTCATTTTACAAACGCGTTTTAGTGTTCTGCGTTGTCAGCGCCGCGGGCGCGACGGCTACGGTCTTCGCCGGGCGTTTTCTTCTCTATTCTCCACAGGTGCAGCTCCTTAAGCCCGAGCAAATCGAACTAACCGGCAATCACATCGTGGGCCGCGAGGCGGTGCTCGATAAGTTCTACCACGATCGCGGGCGAAGCGTTTTGCGGATTCCACTGAATGCCCGGCGCAGCGCCCTGGAAGAATTGCCCTGGGTGGAATCCGCCAGCGTGCAGCGCATTCTGCCGAATCGCATTCGCGTTGAACTGACGGAGCGCACACCGGTCGCTTTTCTCCGTAACGGCACGGAACTCGCTCTGATCGATACTCATGGCGTGATTCTCGACCGGCCGCGCGGAGAAGAGCTGCAATTTCCCGTTGTAACAGGACTCTCCGAGAATATGCCGCGCGACGAGCGCGAGCGGCGCATGCAGACCTATCAGGAATTCATGAAGAACATCGACTTGGTGCGTTCGGGCTCGACGGAGCACGTGAGCGAGATCGATCTCTCCAATCCGAGAGACCTCCGCGTGGTCATGACCGGGCTCGCGCGCCCGAACGATCCGCAGGCGGTCACCATTCACTTCGGAACAGGCGATTTCACCGGAAAATACCGCATGCTGGTCGAAAATTTTGTGCAGTGGCAGGCGAACGCCGGCCGCGTGCAGTCCATTGATTTGCAGTATTCGCGGCAGGTGGTGGTGAATCCGGACACAAGCGCAGACGTGTCCGCGAAGACAAAGTAGCTTCGGAGCGGCGGCTTGGCGAAGAAAGACAAGTACCTGGTGGGTCTGGACATCGGCAGCACGAAAACGTGCGTGCTGATCGCGGAAGTCGACGAAGAGCAGGTGAGATTTCTTGCCCTGGGCGCGGCCGAATCGAAGGGGCTGCGCAAAGGCTTGATCGTTAACCTCGATTCCACAGTCAGCTCGATTCGCCGCGCGGTGGAAGAAGCGGAGAGCGTCGCCGGCGTTCCGGTGGAGTCTGCTGTGATCGGCGTGGCCGGCGCGCACGTGCGGGGCGTAAACAGCCGCGCCGGTGTAACGCTCGGCAATCGCCCGCGCGACGTTGAGCGCGAAGACGTGCGCCGGGCCGTCGATGCGGCGCGTCACATCACGCTTCCAGATGACAGAGAAGTTCTGCACGTCCTCCCGCATGAATTCATCGTGGACGCGCACGACGGGATTCGCGATGCCATCGGCATGGTCGGGCAGCGCCTTGAAGCCAATGTTCACCTGGTGACTTCGTCGGTCGCCGCCACGCAAAATCTGGTCACCGCGGCGAACCGCGCGGGCATTTTGATCAGCGACACCGTGCTCGAGCCGCTGGCCGCCGCGGAATCCTGCCTCACGCAGGACGAACGCGATCTCGGCTGCTGCCTGCTCGACATTGGCGGCGGCACGACAGAATTGATCGTGTACGGGGCCGGGGTGGTGCGCCACACCAGCGCCGTGCCTGTCGGCGGCGATCATTTCACAAACGATCTCGCGGTCGGCTTGCGCACGCCGATTCCCGAAGCGGAAAGAATAAAGCGGCGGCATGGGTGCGCTTCTCCCGCGCTGCTTCGCGAAGATGGCACCATCGAAATCGCCAGCGTGGGCGACAGGCCACCGCGTACGGTTTTCGCGCGCATGATCACGGACATCATGGAACCTCGCGCCCTGGAATTGCTCGCACTGATTCGCGACGATCTGCAGCGCGCAGGCCTCGATGGACAGCTTCCCGCGGGCTTTATTCTTGCGGGAGGCGGCGCGCGACTTCATGGCCTCGATGAGATGGCCGAGGATGCGTTTCATCTTCCGGTGCGCATCGCGGAGCCGAAAGGCCTGGCCGATCTGCCGGAACAAGTGGTCCAGCCCGAATACGCAACGGTTTTGGGGTTGGTTATGTACGGCGCGAAAGCGCGGCGTACCGCGCCGCAGCGCGCGGGGAATCTTGTATCTAAATTGAAGGCCATGTTCGCAGGCGCATCGTAGCCCTGCCCGCCCTGGCGGGCCCGCCCAAGCGGCGCGTAGCGAAACTGGAGAAGGTCGAGGAGCGCATGATATCGAGAGAAGCAGGAATCCGCATGAGCTTTAGCGAGGAGTTGCAGCCGGCGAAGATCAAGGTAATCGGCGTGGGCGGAGGTGGTTGCAACGCCGTGAATCGCATGATCCGCGCCAAGGTCGAGGGAGTTGAGTTCATTGCCGCGAACACCGACTTGCAGGCGTTGAAATTGTCGCAGGCGCCGGTCAAGCTGCAATTGGGCGCGAAACTCACGAAAGGTCTAGGCGCGGGCGCTAACCCTGAGGTTGGCCGCAAAGCCGCGCTCGAAGACACGGAAAAAATTATCGAGGCTCTCGAAGGCTCGGACATGATTTTCATCACCGCCGGCCTCGGCGGAGGCACGGGGAGCGGCGCGGCGCCTGTCGTGGCTTCGCTGGCGAGCGAACTGGGCGCCTTGAGCGTCGCGGTGGTCACTAAACCCTTCGCATTTGAAGGCAAGCGCCGCATGCTGCAAGCCGAGCAGGCTTTGCAGGAACTGATCGGCGCGGTAGACACCGTGATCGTGATCCCCAACGAACGGCTGATGGACACCGTTGAGCGCGGCACCAGCTTCTTCGACGCGTTCCGCATCGCCGACGACATTCTGCGCCAGGCGGTGCAGGGCATCTCGGACATCATCACCGTTCCCGGCATCATCAACCGCGATTTTGCCGACGTGAAAGCCATCATGCACGGGCAGGGCTACGCGGTTATGGGCACAGCTGTGGCCACGGGCACCAATCGCGCCGTCGATGCCGCCAATCGCGCCATCTCCAGTCCGCTGCTCGAAGACAACACCATTCAGGGCGCGCAGGGAATTCTCATCAATATTTCCGGCAGCTCGAGCCTGACGCTGCACGAAGTCCACGAAGCTTCGAGCGTCATCCAGAAAGCCGCTCACGAAAACGCCAACATCATTTTCGGGGCGGTGCAGGACGATCAAATGAAAGACACCGTGAAGATCACCGTGATCGCCGCCGGCTTCAAGGAAGCCAACAAGAAGGGCGTGCACCCGAAACAGTCTCTTCTGCCGAAAACCTGGAGGGCCGGCCGTGAAGTCCAGGATGTCCCGCCGCGGCAGCAAGACTTGCCGAACGTGGTGCATCAGGTTCAGCAGAATGTGCGCGAGGTCAGTCCCGAAGTTCCGGCCGACGACCTCGACGTGCCGACATTCCTCCGCCGCCAGGCGCAAAAAGCCTGATTGACTCTCATTTGGTCAGGTAATGGGTAGGAGTACTCTTAGTTCTCGTTCTCTCCTGCTCTGGAAGATGTCGGGCTCGCAAAACACTGAATCGAGTCGGTACCACAAGAGATTTAGTACTTGACTGTCCCTAAACTATAGATAAAGTTTATCCCGCCCATAAGCCTAAGTCCGCTCTTGAGCGCAGCGCTGTCGCGCGCTCCGGATTTCAGAGGGTCCCCACCGGGAAAAAAGGGCGGAGAGTTCCAATCACTTCACACGGAGGATTCATGAAAAAGACATTGCTCGTATCTGTCCTGATTGCAGGCGTTGCCGCATTGGCGATGTTCGGCGGTGATTGGAGTGGTTCGCCCTTTGCCTCGGCGAGTGCGAACTCGGCTTCAAGTACTGACGTAACTTACGACATTAGCACCTTGGCAGGGAAAGTAGCCTCGGTGAACGGAACTGCGGGATTGCAGATCCGTTTTTCCGCGTTCATTGAACAGGAGTCGGACACTACGCTCCAAGAAGGTGCAAATCCGAGCCCCTCTAGTCTCGTGGTGCCGGGCAATCTTCTGTCGAGCCCTCTCGATGGGACGAGTGTACTTGCGCCGGACATAACCGTGAATCAAGATCAGGCGGGGGGCATTCAGAATGAGACCGCGATTACGGTTGATCCTAACAATCCCAATCGCATCGTGGCCGGAGCGAACGATTACGTAACCATCAGCTGGACATGTAAGATAGGCGCGACACCGTGCAGCGCGGTGGGCGATGGATACTCCGGGACATATTTCTCGAATGATGGCGGCGCGACGTGGTGTTGCGCGTCAAAGCTCGACGGATCGAATCTAGGCACTTTGATTCCGGGAGTTGAACATCTCGTTGGAGGCCAATACGACGCGGGCGGTGACCCATCGGTGGCATTTGACAGCCGGGGACACGTTTATTACGCGGGGCTAGGTTTTGACCGCACAGCACCTGGGAGCACGGTGGCGGTAAATAAAGGAACGTTTGACGCCGGTGGGAACCTTACGTGGGGCGCGCCAGTGTTCATCAACCAAACCACCGCTTCTTCCACGCTGAACGACAAACCTTGGATCGCGGTAGATTCCCACACCGCAAGCCCTTTTCGCGATCGCGTGTATGTGACCTGGACGAGATTCATTTTCAATCCGCACAATGGCCGTTACGTGCAGTCTCCCATCGCGGTGGCAGTCTCCCGCGATGGTGGGCAGACGTTTAGTGATCCGCAGTTGATTGTGAGCAACGTATTGTATAGCCAGGGCTCCCGTCCCACGATTGGTCCCGACGGCACAGTCTATGTCTTTTGGGATGGATCAACTCGGCTGGCCACGCTCGATAGCATCTGGGTGGTCAAATCAACGGACGGAGGCAAGAGCTGGAGCCAACCCGTGGCGGTCTCTCAACTCGTGGACATCATTCCGGCGGCCAATACGAGGTTTCGCGTCAACAGTTATCCGGCCGCGGACGTTGCCCCTAGCGGCGACATCTACGTGGCTTGGGATTCGATGATGAGTGACGCAGGGGGCCTGTGCCCCGGTCGTACTAACGTTGGATGCCACGCCGCATCGCTGTATAGCAAGTCCACCGATGGCGGAGCCACCTGGAGCACTCCTGCGCTGGTTCTGCCGGGTGTGGACGCTTCTACGCGGACGGCGGTCGGTTATCCGGCGACCCAGCCTGATGGCAGCAAACTGAATGCGCCCGCGGCACGGAGGGTGGATACGTTGTTCCCTGCAGTGTCGGTGTCTCCCTCGGGAC
>Ga0207133_1024_pt1 | contig 28920 bp, 22 predicted proteins | sample Alteio_BWMinHeat_11_FD_153537 | JGI IMG/M metagenome (GOLD analysis project Ga0207133, IMG submission 153537) | Enriched cells from forest soil in Barre Woods Harvard Forest LTER site, Petersham, Massachusetts, United States -... | ecosystem: Environmental > Terrestrial > Soil > Temperate forest >... | reverse complement strand
CGGCGTGTTTCTTGGAGCCGATGGACTGCGTCCCAGCTCGAAAGGCAAGCGCGTCAGGTTTTCCGGACAGCAGCGCACCGTGATTGACGGCCCCTTCAGCGAGACCAAAGAACTGGTCGGCGGCTACTGGCTGTGGCAGGTGAAGTCCATCGAGGAGGCCGTTGAATGGCTCAAGCGCGCCCCATTCGACTTTGAAACCGAGGTTGAAATTCGGCCCGTGCAAGAAGCTGCGGATTTTGCCCCATAATCTGTTCATTATTATGGAACGCTTCGGAAATATGAACGGCGGGCTCGGGAAAAAGCCGATTGGATGCTGCAAAACCCTTGAATCCTCAGAGAGGTACGTCACTACACCATGCCAGTCCGCCAGCAGGATGACCGAGCGCAATAACGCTAGTGCCACCCATGCCGTATTGCCGAGAGGGCTGCAGGCCTGTACAGCAGCCCCGCCTAGTTTACAAAAAGTGGCAAGTGTGAACCCGACGCTGGCCACGCCTATCATTGGCTTGCAGTTCCGAGAGTATATGTATTGCCCCATCATTTCAGCCTCCTACGCCACGTTTTTCTTGGCTCTACCTATATGTCGAACCAGGAGCGAGGAGATCGACATGTTCAGGATTTTATTGGGGAGGAATTTTAGCTTTGGCCTTTGCCACCTGACGGTTTTGTCGTTGACGAACGGCAACTCGGAGACTACCCGCCTCCGCTCACACGTTATTTCTTTGGTTTCTTGAGGGCGGGGTTTGGAACGAAGCGGTAGCCTATTCCGCGAACGGTGAGGAGATGGCGGGGTTTGGCGGGCTCGGCTTCGATGTAGCGGCGGAGGCGGACGATGAAGTTGTCGATGGCCCGGGTGTCGGTGTCTTCATGGAGATTCCAGACTTCCTGCAAGAGTTGTTTGCGAGAGACGGTGCGTCCGCTGTTGCGGATTAGATAGCGAAGGAGGTCGGATTCCATCATGGTGAGGGGAATGACCTGGTTGGCTACGCGGAGTTGGAGGTTCTGGAAGTCGACGACTTTGTCGCCGAAGGCGAAGATTTCCGGAGAAGGAGGGCTGGTGGTTGGCGGCGCGCCTTGCGCGGATCCGGAAGTGGCAGGGCTTTGCCAGTTTTTTCGGCGTAGGAGGCTTTCGACACGGGCGATGAGAATCGCGAGATTGAAAGGTTTTGGCAGATAGTCGTCGGCACCGCATTCAAATCCCTTGAGAACGTCCTCAGGCCGGCTGCGAGCGGTCAGCATGAGTAGCGGGGTGTAGTTTTGGGATTTGCGAAGCTCTCGGGCGACCGAAAATCCGTCTTTGCCTGGGAGCATGACATCCAGGACCAAGGCATCGAAGCTTTCGCGGTCTTTAAGGAGGCGCTGCAGGGCGTCTTCGCCGTTGTCGCTGATGTGCACGGCATGGCCTTCAGCCTCGAGATTGAAGCGCAGGCCCTCGGCGAGGTGGGTTTCATCTTCTACGATGAGGATGCGACTCATGCCTGGTAGACCCTGGGAAGACGGATGGTGAAGGTGCTGCCCAGGCCTTCGCCTGCGCTTTCGGCAAAAGCGTCGCCGCCATAGCGCCGGGCGATGGAGCGGACGATGAAGAGGCCGAGGCCGGTGCCTTTTACCTTGTCAGTCTTGGAATTCGAGGCGCGGTAGAAGCGTTTGAAGATGCGCTTCATTTCGTTGCGCGGGATACCGATGCCGCGGTCTTGTACGCGCAGGAGGACTGTGTCGATATCGGGTGTGAGGAGATCGACGACGATATCCTTTTTCTCGCCGGAGTATTTGACGGCGTTATCGAGGAGATTGAAAACCGCGGTGCGGAGTTCTTCGGGGTTGCCGAGGACCACGATTTCGTCGTGTGGAATGGTGCCGAGGCTCAACGCTTCTGGAGAAAGATTTTGACGCAGGCGCGCGAGCGCGAGGACTTCGCGAACAATGGAGGAGAAAGGCACTTCTTGCCAGTTTTTTCGGGCGCTGGCGTGGCGGACTTCGCCGGCTTTCAGGACCTGTTCGACGGTGCCAAGAAGGCGGTCGGTGTCTTCCAGCATGATGCGATAAAACTCGCGGCGCTTGGCTTCGTCGAGGTTGCGGCTGGCGAGCGTTTCGAGGTACAGGCGCATGGAAGCGATGGGCGTTTTTAGTTCGTGAGTGACGGCGTTGAGGAAGCTGTCGTGCTGCTCATTTCGGCGAATTTCGCGGACCAGGAAGATGGTGTTGATGACAAGACCGGCGATAAGCAAGCCAAAGAAGATGATGCCGAGTACGAGCGGAACAACTTGACGCCAGTGAAAAATGATCCAACTAACGTTGAGGACAATAGTCAGGGCAACTAAACAAGTCCCAAGTGCGATAAAGAATGCGATGGCTTTGGTGCGGCGCGTGATGCGCATGACGTCTTAGTTTACGCTAAGGGGAGCGATTGCCATATCCGAAGGGGTGGCAAAGGCGGCGCGTGGTTCCTGATCGAACGGCAGCGTTCTGGGCGCGGTTCAGTCCCCGCCGGATATCGCCACAGGCGCAGCTGCCTGGGTCGCGGCAGGAGCAATCACGGTGTGTCGCTCGCCGGATTGCGCGTGCGGGGCGAGTTTGTGGCGCTTGACGTCGTGGGCGAGGCCGAGCGCGCGCAGGGCGCAAATGCCGTACCAGTTCATGTCGATTTCATACCAGACGATTCCATGACGAGCGGATTGCGGAACGGCGTGATGATTGTTGTGCCAGCCTTCGCCGAAGGTCAGCAGCGCGACCCACAGACTGTTTTTGGAGGTGTCGTCTGTAATAAACCGGCGCGAGCCCCACATGTGCGTCGCGGAGTTAACCAGCCAGGTGGCATGCAGGCCGACTACAGTTCGCAGGAACACACCCCACAAGAGAAAGGGCCAGCCGCCAATGGCGAAGAGCGCGATGCCAAGCACGACGAGCGGAGCCCAGTGCCACTTGGTGATAAACATATGAAACTTGTCTTTCCGCAGATCGGGGACGAAGGGCAGGAGCTCCTTGGCGTTGCTGTGCATAGCCTGGCCAGTCAGAATCCAGCCCATATGCGCCCAGAGGCCGCCATCCTGCGGCGAGTGGGGGTCGCCTTCTTTGTCGGTGTTCTGATGATGGACGCGGTGAGTGGCTACCCAAGCGATGGGTCCGCCTTCGAGCGCTAGTGTGCCGCAGACGGTCAGAAAGTACTCCATCCACTTGGGCGTTTTGTAACCGCGGTGGGTCAGCAAGCGGTGGTAGCCAATGCCGATGCCGAGGCTTCCGGCGATCCACCAGAGGAAAGCGGCGAGAACAAGCGCTTTCCACGTGAAAAAGAACAACGCGACGATTGCGCCGATATGAAATGCAAGCATGAAAGAGGATGTGGTCCAATTGATGGGTTGCGAAAATGTCTTGTCGTGGCCTAGGGAGCTCATAGTCCGAAAATAGCACGCGCGCCGCGGGGCTTCTGTAATAGTTGTGTAATCCCTAGGCGGGAAGTTCCATGGAATTGTTGCGAAAAGGTTAAGAGGAATCTAATTTCCAGTTCAACTCTGGCCCTTCAGAGGGGAATGGGAGGTACTGAGGAAGCAAAGAAAGGACCTACCTCAAAAAATCTGCAAGGGCGTCCCCCCAGCGACCGGTCCGACGGATTCCAGCGATCAATCCTATGGATTGAAGAGCTCAGATAGCCGGAAAAAAGGTCGCGAACTAGCGTATACTGACAGGGACCAAAATCCAGAACAAAGGTACCGTCACCCGAGCGCGTCGGGATGAACGTGGTTTTCACGACGGTGGCCGCGGCGAGTCTACCCGCCAGAAGTGCAATTCGGATCCAGCCTTCTTGTTTGCCACAAAAGTTCGTGGTCGTTTGCCGGTGTCACGGTGTGGCGTGCAGGTGGGGCGACAAATTCGGGCAAAGCCCTCGGGAGAAAACGCTTGGCGCTGCTCATTCAGGAAAAAAACGATCTGGTCGGAAACCTCATCAACCTCGGAAAAAGCCGGGGCTATGTGCTCAACGAGGAAGTGAATGAGGTGCTTTCCGCAGAGGAACACACCACCGAAGAGATCGACAATCTCTTTTCCACGCTGGAGCGCGATGGCACGGATATCTACGAAGATATTTCCGCAGCGAAGGCGGCGCATACTGCGCTTGAGGTTACGCAACGAATCGAGCTCGGCCCCCGCAACGACGCGATCCACGAAGAAGAACCTGATAGCGAACGGCCGGTGCACGCCGTCGACAAGAGCACCGACCCGGTTAGCACCTACCTGCGCGAGATGGGAGTTGTGCCGCTCCTGACGAAGGAGAGCGAGGTGGTTCTCGCGAAGCGAATGGAACGCGGGCAACTACGGGTGATGAAGACGGTATCCCGCTCTCCGCTAGTGGTGAAGCAGTTGATTGCCGTGGGAGAAGACCTTCGGACCGGCGCCGTTTCCATCAAGAAAATTGTGCACGTGCAAGAGGAAGACCTAACCGACGACAAGGTCGAAGAAAAACTGCGGCAAACGCTACGCATCATCAGCCAGGTCGAGAAGCTTTACGACACCGGACGAAAGCACGCGCTCAAGCTACAGAACCTCGCAAAATCCGAGAAGCACGTCGTGCATCTGCGGGCGCGGTGGCGGCTGGCGCGAACGTGGGTTGAGATTTCGCACCTGGTGCGCTCAATCGATTTCAGCTACGCCGAAAAGAGGCGCTTGATCGATGTTCTGCGGCTCACCGTCGAGCGTTTGCATTCGCTCGAGCGTGAGATTAGCCGCTTGGAACGCCGTGTAAACGCCTCGCGAGGCGATAACGCAAATGAGGCGCGCGATGAGTTGCGTGCGCGGCGGGCGGAACGAAAAGAACTCGAAGAGTCAGGCGAAGTAGGTTTGAACAGTCTGAAGCGCGGTCTGGCGGTGATCCGACGCGGTGAAGCAGAAACCGAGCACGCAAAAACCGAGCTGACGGAGGCGAACCTTCGTCTGGTCGTCTCTATCGCCAAGAAATATACCAACCGCGGGTTGCAATTCCTTGATTTGATTCAAGAGGGGAATATCGGCCTCATGAAGGGCGCCGAAAAATTCGAGTGGCGCCGCGGGTACAAGTTCTCTACCTATGCGACATGGTGGATTCGCCAGGGCATTACGCGCGCCATCGCCGATCAGGCGCGCACCATCCGCATTCCCGTACATATGATTGAGACCATCAACAAGCAGGCTCGTGCCAGCCGGCAATTGGTGCAAGAGTTCGGGCGCGAGCCCACCTCCGAGGAAATCGCGAGGCGCATGGATCTTTCGATCGACGCGGTGCGCAAAACCAAGAAAATTGCTCAGCAGCCGGTTTCGTTCGAAACGCCTATCGGTGACGACGGAGAGTCCCACCTCGGAGACTTCGTCGAAGACAAGGGCGTGGTGTCGCCATCGGATGCGGCCATCCATCTCAACTTGAAGGAACACTTGGCTTCCGTTCTGAAGACGCTCACACCGCGCGAGGAACGAATCATCAAGATGCGCTTTGGGTTGGAAGATGGCAATGAACTGACGCTCGAGCAGGTGGGCCAGTCGTTTGCCGTTACGCGAGAGCGTATCCGCCAGATCGAAGCCAAAGCGCTGCGAAAGCTGCGGCATCACTCGCGTTCGAGGCGTTTTCGAATCTTTCTGGAAAGCGCATCCTAAGAAACGACGCGTCGATAGAAGGCCTGAACGAAGCTGCTGGAACAATCACTGCCCATTCAGCAGAGAGCCGACCGCTGGCTCGACGGGAAATAACGAGAATCATCGACAACCGCAAAGCCTGAATTCCCGGCCAAGCAGATTGCCTGCGGTTCCTCATTGCGTGTTAAATGGGTGTTAAGAAGTTTCCTGCTATCGCGTCTTAGGTTGTAGAAGAGCCGAGGAGGGATGCTTGGCGGCCGCGATAGAAACCATCATGTTAACGCAAGCAGCGGCAGAGCTTGAGGAAGTGTTTCGCGCACATCAATCTTGTGTCCTCAAGGCCGCTTACCGGGTAACGGGCAGCATGGCCGACGCCGAGGACGTGGCCCAGTCCGTGTTTCTCCGACTGGCTCGTGGGACCCTCGACCGTAGTCGTATCTCCAATCTTCAGAGTTACTTACACCGATCGGCGGTCAACGCCGCCCTCGATCTCATTCGGTCCCGCGGCAATCGCGAGCTCGTCCCCGTAGAGGCCGCGGATGACCTGCAAGCAAACCCCAGTCTCTCGCCCGAACGAGTGCATTCCTCGATGGAAATAAAGAATTGGCTTCGCCAGGAGCTTGCCAAGCTGAGTCCTCGTACCGCCGAGATGTTCGCGCTGCGCTATATCGAAGGGCTGGACAATCCCGAAATCGCACAAATGATGAACACGTCTCAAGCGGTGGTTGCGGTAACTCTTCATCGCACCCGCGCGCGGCTGAAGAAGAGCCTTCGTGGCCTTAGAAAAGGTGCATCATGAAATTTTTTCGATCAAAGCAAGACGCCCGGCTGGACGAGGCGATCTCCGAACTCCGCGCGGAGCAACCCGACGCGAAGATGCTCTCCGCGTCTGCCGAGCGCGTGTGGCAGAAGGTGCAAGCTGGGCTGGGCGAGGAAGGGTCATCCAGCGTGCTGCAGTCGATTCGCGGGTGCGCCGATATTCGAGCTTTGTTGCCGGCGTTTCATCAACACGAACTGGCTCCGGCGCGCGCGCTCATCGTGGAGGACCATCTGAAGGAATGTATCTCGTGCCGGTCCTATGCTCACGGACGCGCGGTTGACGGCAAGGTAGGCGACGGCTGGCGCATGGAGCCGGCCGCTCGCGGTTTTCAATGGAGTTTTGGCAGACTTTCGCTTGCCGCAGCGGCTGCGACTTTGTTGGTTGCAGTGGGCTGGACTGGATACAACTGGTACATCGAGGGACCTCCTGGCAGCCGCGCACGTATCGACTCTATCGCAGGGCAAGCCTATCGCATTGGCTGGGGTGGCGAGAGCGCATTAAAGCAGGGAGACGAAGTGTCCCAGGGTGAATTCATCCGCACGGCGGCAAATTCGCATGCCATGGTGAGGCTGTTTGACGGCTCGAAAGTGGAGATGAATCAGCGCGCGGAGCTGGCTGTCAGCGCTGACCGGCGCAACACCACCATCCATCTCGACCAGGGCAGCATCATCGTGCAGGCAGCGCACCGAAAGATGGGACACTTGTATGTGAGCGCTCCGGATTGCACGGTGGCCGTGACTGGCACGGTCTTTTCCGTGAACTCGGGCACCAAAGGCTCGCGCGTGTCCGTGATCGAAGGGGAAGTGCACGTTAAACACTCTGGGGCGGAATCCATTCTGCACGCGGGCGATCAGGTGGCGACAACGCAGAGTGTCGGCCGTGTTCCCGTCAGCCAAGAAATCAGCTGGAGCAGCGATCTCGATCACGAACTGGCTTTGCTTGCGGAATTTACAAAACTTCGCGAGAAACTCGAAACAATTCAGACTCCTGGCCCGCGGTATGAAAGCAAAATCCTTCCTTTGCTGCCTGCGGATACGGTGTTGTACGTCGGCATCCCCAATCTGGGAGACGCGCTGCAACAGGCCAATCAGATCTTCCAGCAGCAGCTTTCGCAGAGCAAAGTCTTGCAAGACTGGTGGAACAAGAGCGGCAACGCGAATCAGCATCCGACACCCGAAGAGTTGATTGGACAAATTCAAGCTATCAGCCAGTATCTGGGCGACGAAGTGGTGATTACTTTCAGGGCCAGTGCCGGCGCTTACGAACACGGGCCCTTGCTGCTAGCGGAGGTGCGGCAGTCCGGACTGAAGAATTTCCTGGAGAATCATCTGGCTGCGACGCTGGTGAACAAGCAGGGCATATCCGATTTGCACGTTGTAGATCAGCAATCGCTTTCCTCCCTGGCCGCGGGTGAGCGCGGAATGATCATGTTGGTCAGGCAGAACATGCTCGTGGTTGGTGGCGACGTTCCTTCTGTCCAGGAGATGAGCGCGCAACTCGACGCCGGAGCAACTCAATTTGCTGCAACCGACTTTGGCCAAAGAATCTTGAATGTCTACAGCGGGGGTACCGAAACGCTGGTCGCTGCGAACCTCGGGCAGATTCTAAGCGCTTCACACACCCAACAACAGGATTCAGAAGTGCTTCGGAACAGCGGCTTCGACGACATAAAATATCTGATTGCCACACGCGGCGAAACGTCCAACCATGGAGACAACCGCATCACGCTGGAATTCAATGGCCCGAGGCGGAGCATGGCGTCCTGGCTGGCGGCTCCGTCTCCTATGGGCTCGCTCGACTATGTTTCCGCCAATGCCGGCGCCGCGTTTTCTTTCGTTGCCAAGCAGCCGGCGCTGATGTTCGATGACCTTTTCAATACCTTCGGCGCCGGAGATCCCAACTTCGGCAAAGGTCTGGCTGAAGCTAACGCGGAAATCGGCTTAAATATTCGCGAGGACTTGGCCAGCGCCCTGGGTGGAGAGATGACCATTGCTCTCGACGGTCCGGTCCTTCCCACGCCTTCGTGGAAAGCAATTATCGAGGTCAACCAATCGGGGGCTCTCCAACTTGCAATCGAAAAGATGGTGCAGGCTGCTAACCGCGAAGCGCAAAAATCAAATCAGCCTGGCGTAACGCTGAATCAGGCGCAGGTCGGTGGCCGGACGTTTTATACCATCCAGCCGCAGGGCGTTGCTCTTGCGACAGAGTATGACTACACGTTTGCGGACGGATACCTGATCGTGGCGCCGTCGCGAGCGCTGCTCATCGCCGCCATTGAAACTCATGCGAACGGCTCGTCGCTGGCGCGTTCCGCTTCGTTCCGAGCGCTTCTGCCCAGCGACAATCAGGCGAATTTTTCAGGAATGATTTATCAAAATCTGAGCCCGATTCTGAAGCCGTTGGCTTCGCAGCTGAGTTCCGGGCAGTTGGCGATGCTTCAGCAGCTGGCGGCGGACTCCAAGCCGAGTGTAATGTGCGCCTATGGCGAGAATGATCGCATCGAGGTGGCCAGCAGCGGGAAACTGCTTGATCTGAATCCGGCTTTTCCAACCTTGTTACACTTGCTGGGCGCGGAACATGGAACTTCACGATAGGCTCATCCGTAATAAGCTGTAGATGATGACCCCAACCATTGAGCTCGATGGGCTCGAAGTGCAACTCGGCGGCCGAACGATACTACATGGGCTCACCGGCTCTCTGAAGAGCCGTGCCATTGGTTTGCTCGGCCCCAACGGCGCCGGAAAATCTACCCTCATAAATACGCTGCTTGGCTTCCATGTTCCGTCGCAAGGCAGCGTCCGCGTGCTTGGACTTGACTCCCGCACGAACGGTAAAGCGCTCCGCTCTTTGGTGGGTTACATGCCCGAGAACGACGCTTTCATTTCGAAAATGTCCGGCGTCCGTTTTGTTCGCTACATGGCGGAGATTTCCGGTCTTCCATCCGAGCAAGCGATGGAGCGGGCGCATGAGGCGTTCGTCTATGTCGGATTGGGAGAGGCGCGTTATCGTCCTGTGGGAACGTATTCTCTCGGCATGAAGCAACTGGCGAAGCTGGCACAGGCGATTGCGCATGGGCCTAAGGTTCTGATTCTGGACGAGCCGACAAACGGCATGGACCCGCCGGCGCGCAAACGGTTGATCGAACTCATTCGCGAAATCCGAGAGGCCAGCGATATATGCTTGCTGCTCTCCTCGCACCTTCTGCGCGATGTGGAAGAAACCTGCGATGAAGTGCTGATCCTTCGGAATGGAAAAATTGCCTCTATCTGCAATCTCGTTGAGGAGCGGCGGGCCAATCGCAAGTTTCTGGAATTGGAAACGCTCGGCGCCGAGGCGACATTCACCGCCGCCCTTGAGGGCCTCGGTTGTGAGTGCGCGGTTTTCACCAGCGGACGAATCAAGGTGGTAATGCCGGACAGCGTTGAAATCAGGGAAGTGTTCAAAGTGGCTGCTGATCGAGGCGTGCAGATTCGCCGGATGAATCACCGGCGGGATTCGCTGGAAGATATTTTCCTGAACGCCATGGAACAGACGGGAGCGCCGGATGGCCGTCTATAAGCGCAGATACAATTCCTACACCGGCGCACTGACGCCCCAATGGTCGCGGTTTTTCGTATTGACGCGCTTTGCGTTCGCCGACTTGTTCAAATCCCGCTTCTTCGTTCTACTCCTGATTCTTTGTATCGTGCCCTGCCTGTTCTCCGCGGGCTTCATTTTCGTAGCGAATAACAAAACTTTGCAGTTGCTGATGCAACTGCGCTCAGAAATGGATTTTTTCAAGGTAGATAGCCAGTACTTCATCGTCGTTATGATCGTGCAGGCAGAGGCAGCTTTTCTTTTGAACTGCTGGGTCGGCCCCGTGCTGATCAGCGGCGATTTGACCAATGGCGCTCTCCCGCTTTTTTTGAGCCGCCCTTTCAGCCGGGCCGATTATGTTCTTGGAAAGCTCGCCGTGCTGGGTCTGCTGCTCTCCGCAGTCACCTGGATTCCTTGCTTGCTCTTATTCAGCCTGCAGTCCGGGTTGGCGCACGACGGCTGGATCTGGTCGCACTTGTGGATGGTCGTTCCTATCGTGTTGTGCTCTGCGATTTGGATCTTGATGCTTTCCCTCCTTTCTCTAGCCGTATCGGCATGGGTTAAGCTGCGAATTGTTGCTACAGGCATAGTCTTCATCACATTTTTTATTCCCGCGGGTCTCGGCGAGATGTTCAACCACATCATGGGGACCTATTGGGGCGCGCTGCTGAATTTCTCGTATATGTTCCGGATTATTTTGGAGCGAGGATTTCGCGACCCCTACCGTTTGCTGGGCGAGCAGATGAGTCGGCACGAAATTCCCGTGGCTGCGGCCTGGAGCGCCCTGATTGTTGTCTGCTTGCTTTCACTGGTCATTCTCAATGTGCGCCTGCGCGCGCGCGAGACGGTGCGCGGATGACGCTAGACGCCCGCCACATCGTGTTCGACAACGTCTCCAAATTTTACGGAGAAGTTCTCGGCGTGAATAAGGTGAACTTCTCTCTCGAGCCCGGGATCACCAGCCTGGTCGGCCCCAACGGCTCGGGCAAAACCACGCTGATGAACTTGCTCACCGGCCTGATCAAACCATCCCATGGCGCGATTTACGTTCTTGGCCTTACCCCGCAACAACCCGTCGAGTTTTTCCGGCAAGTGGGCTACTGCACGCAGTTCGATTCTTTCCCTCCTGGCACGAATGGCTACGACTTCATTTATTGGCCGCTGCGCCTTCATGGTTTTGGCCACAATCAGGCTAGGAAACTCACGAACGAGGCTCTCGAGCGCGCGGGTATGGCGCCAGTCGCGCAGCGCAAAGTAGCGGGATATAGCAAAGGGATGCGGCAGCGCATTCGCCTGGCGCAGGCCATTGCGCATCACCCGTCCGTGCTGGTTCTGGACGAACCGCTCAACGGCCTCGATCCGATGGCACGCGCCGAATCGATTGCATTGTTCGAAGCCATTGCCAAACAGGGAATGCACGTCATTATTTCGAGCCACATTTTGGAGGAAGTGGATCGCATCTCCGACTGCGTCGTGCTCATGAGCAGCGGCTACGTGGTCGCCGAAGGGCAGATTAAGGAGGTCCGTCGCGAAGTCCGCGATCACCCCATGCAAATCCTTGTTCGTTGTTCGAATGCGGCGAAGCTGGCCTCCGCAGCGTTCGAACTCGATCACGTTGTCGAAGCCAAGATTTTGGCGGATGGTCAAAGTGTCCTGGTGCGCACACGTGATGCGGAGCAGTTCTCCCTGCTGCTCAACAAGATCGTTTCGAGCGGCTTGGTGGAGGTCGATGCGGTGGCACCCGCCGACGACGACGTGAATTCCATCTATCAATATCTCATCGGATCGGATGGCGGACCGGCATGAGCATCCAGGAATCAGTAGCGCGCGCCCAAAGCACGTTGAAAGAACAGCCGTGGCGCCTTTTTGCGAGCCAGATTTCCATCCTTGTGCGCAACGAGGTTCGGCGAAATCTGTTCACGCGGCGCAGGATTTGGGTATACCTGCTCGCTTTAATACCCGTCATCATCATTCTTATCCACTACTTTCTGGACAAAAATACTAGCGCTTCCCAGCTTGAGGAAGACAGCTTTGTACTCGCTGGAATTGTCCAGCTCTACTATCTCCGGCTTGGCATCTTTTTCGCCTGCATGGGGATCTTTACGTGGCTTTTCCGCGGCGAAATGGTGGAGCGCACGCTCCACTACCAGTTTCTGGTTCCGGTACGGAAAGAAGTCCTGGTGGTGGGAAAATTTCTTGCCGGCGCGATCATTTCCATTGCGCTGTTTGAAACGGCGGTTCTCGCTTGCTTCTTCCTCACCTATAGCCGTTTGGGCTCAACGGGAAGATCGTATGTCTTTGACGGCCCGGGGCTCAGCCAGTTGGGTTCTTATTTCCTGGTGACAGCGCTCGCATGTGTCGGCTTCGGCGCCATGTTTTTGGCTCTCAGCCTTCTTTTCAAGAATCCGATTGTCCCAGGAGCCATGCTGATGGGTTGGGAAGCAGTCTCTCCCATCTTTCCCGCCTGGGCCCAGAGGCTGAGCGTCACGTTCTATCTGAAGCATCTGTGCCCCGTCAAACTGCCTGTCGATGGCCCAATGGCGATTTTCACGATCGTCGCGGAACCCGTCTCGCCGTTCATCGCTATCTTCGGATTGCTCTGTCTTACCGTGGCGATCCTGGTGCTGTCCTGTTTCCTCATTCACCGTCTGGAAGTCACCTACACCGCTGAGTAAGTCCTCAAAATATTGGGCCGATCACTCTTGATGCGCTGCCGCTCCTTGGCGCGGCGCGCGGCTCACCTTCATAGTGGCACATACGCGGCCTCTATATTTTTTCGCTTCCAGGAATCCCTTTTCCATCGGTGGGCCGAACGCTGCATTTCTCGGCCCTGCGAAGGGCTTTTAGTGGGCGTTCTTAAAGGAGGCAATATGAGGAAATTACTCTCACTCGCGGCTTTGGCGGTTGTAGCGCTACCCCTGCAAGCGAAAGACAAACCCGCTTATGAAAAGGGTGTGTTGCTGCAAATGGAGTCGTCCTCTTGCGGATATGCGGAAAAGGACGGCAAGACCTTGGCGGGCGAAATCCTGGGCACGGACGGCGAGCACAAGAATACAAAACAGGTTCTCTGCCAGGAATATACCCTCCAAACGGAGCGCGTTACGTACCGCATTCGGCCGAAGGATGATAAGCATCCCACGCTGCTACCCATTGGCGAGTCGGCGGAGTTTCGCATCCACAAGGACAAACTTCTCCTTCGCTTGATTGAATCGGGAGACAAAGTGCGCGAGTACATCGTTGTCTCTATGACTCCGCGAGCGGAGGTGGGGCAGAAGCAATCCGCGTCGGCGCATGCGGTTCCCTAGAACCTCTATTCCTGATCTCACCGAAGAGTTCTCTCTGCGCTCGGCTTCGGGATTTGGACGCTTCCCACCGCAGACCGTGCCCTCCTGTACCAAAGGCCAGTAAGTTCCTACTCGTCATTATATTTCCTGCGCCAAGGAATATGTCGGTGTTGTCCGCCTGAGCCTCTTACCCGACCATGGATAGTGGGCGGAATCGCCCCCCATGGTTCATGGCATGACGCCCCTACTTGAAGTCAAGAATCTCCACGTCGCATACTCCGCCCGCACGGGCGAAGTCTGTCCCGCTCTTGCTGGCGTCACTTTTGGCCTCGGGCCGGGAGAAATCCTGGGCGTGCTTGGAGAATCCGGCTCTGGCAAAAGCACATTGGCAGCTGCTCTCTTGAGGCTTCTTCCAGCCAGCGGAGAAATCGAGCAAGGTTCCGTTCTTTTCGAGGGAAAGAACTTGCTAGAAGCGTCTCCAGAGGAGCTAAGGGAAATTCGTGGTGGACGCATCGGCCTAATCCTGCAAGAGCCTTGTTCCTCGCTTCATCCAACGATGCGGATCGGTCAGCAGGTAGCTGATGTCCTAGCTGCGCACGAATCTTTCGATCGCCGCACTTTAACCGAGAAGACAGACCGACTTCTAGCAACGGTGTTTCCGGCCGACGCCGCGCGTATCTCCCGCTCTTACCCGCACGAATTGAGCGGAGGGCAGCGTCAGCGCGTGCTGATCGCCGAAGCTATCGCCTGCGGTCCTTCCGTCGTTGTTGCCGACGAACCGACTGCGTCGCTGGATCCCACAACGCAACTGGAAATCCTCGAACTCTTCCGGAAGCTTCAGAAGAAACTTGGCCTTGCCATGATTTTTATTACTCACCATCCAGGTCTGCTCGCGGGGTTTGCTGATCGCGTCCTGGTGCTCTACGCCGGGCGGGTCGCTGAAGTAGGGCCGACTGCCGAGATGCTCTCCTTCCCGCGACACCCATACACGGAAGCATTGTTGCGATGCCTGCCCACACACTTCGCAGCTGACCAGGGCACTCGCAAGAGCCAGCTGAACGTAATCGCTGGAGAGCCGCCCGATCTGTCATTGCATGCAAGGGGCTGCCAATTTGAGCCGCGATGTGCCGTGCGAATGGAAGTGTGCAAGTCCGACGAACCGATGGCGGCAGCCGTAAGCGAAGTGCACGAAGTTTCCTGTTTCAAATTTGTGGGCTGATTATTTTTCGGGAAGAGAGGCTATGCAGCCGCTTTTAAAGATCGAAAATCTCGTGAAACACTACGCGGCGGGAAGATCTCGCGGGTCCCGGCGCACCTTCGCTGCGCTGGATGGCGTGTCTCTTTCGATTGCCTCGCAGACGACGGTAGCCCTCGTCGGCGAATCGGGCTCCGGAAAAAGCACGCTCGCGCTGTGCATCGCCTGTTTGGAGCGTCCTACCTCGGGCAGCATGTGGTTTGAAGGCATCGATGTCGCAGTACGCGAGGAAGCGCAGCTACGCCTACTACGGCCGCAGATCCAGCTTGTGTTTCAGGATCCTGCGAGCTCACTCAATCCGCATTGGACCGCGCTGGAGTTGGTCAGTGAACCACTGTTGGTGCAGCGCCGCTTCGACCGACAGGAACGCGAGCGCAAAGCGCTTGATCTTCTCGATCGCGTCGCCATCTCGCGCAAAATGGGCGGCCGCAGAGCCGACGAACTGAGCGGCGGACAAAAACAGCGCATTGCGATCGCGCGTGCTCTGGCGCTCGAGCCCAAGCTCATCGTCCTGGACGAAGCGCTCTCCGGGCTCGACTGCTCGGTCGCGGCGCAGATCTCGAATCTCCTGCGAGAGCTGCAATCCTCCCTCGGCTTGACCTATCTTTTTATTACGCACGATTTTCTAATGGCCGCCCACCTAGCCGATCAAATCGCCGTCATGGATCGCGGCCGTATCGTCGAGTCGGGGCCCACCGAAAGGATACTTCGCGCGCCACGCCACGAAGCCACTCGCTCGTTGCTTGCGGCGACGGCTCGCTTCCCCGAGACGCCAAGTGTTCTGGTGAACGCCTGATGCGCTACCTCCTGCGCAGGACGCGGCACGCCGTTTTTCTTCTTTTTGGCGCTTCCCTACTGACGTTCCTGTTCTCCGCTCTCACGCCCGGAAGCTATTTCGATGAGATGCGCTTAAATCCGCAAATCGCTCCGGAAACCATCGCCGCATTGCGTGCGCAATATCAACTGGATCGCCCGCTTCCCGTGCGTTACCTGCATTGGCTGAATGCCGTCGCGCACGGCAAACTAGGATTCTCTTTCGCTTACAACAGCCCCGTTGCCCCGCTGCTTTGGGTGCGCGCGCAAAACACTCTTCTTCTCACGGTGACAGCGACGCTGCTCGCCTGGGCCTTGGCCCTTCCGCTCGGTGTCTGGAGTGCCGCGCGATTCGGCGGCCCTCCCGACCGGGTCCTTTCGTGGACTACCGCCGCCCTCTTGGTCGTTCCCGACCTCGTGCTCGCTTTGGGCTTGTTGATCTTGGCGGTGCGCACCGGCTGGTTTCCGACCGGTGGCATGGTCTCAGTCGGATTTGAAGAATTATCTCCGCTGCAAAAGTTTCGAGACCTCGCACTGCACATGGCGTTACCGGTGTTTGCGCTGGTCCTAGCAGCGCTGCCGATGCTGGTGCGCCATGTGCGCGCCTCCGTCGCGGAAGTGCTGAATGCGGCTTTCCTGCGTGCGGCCCGCAGCCATGGCATTCCCCATGCGAAACTCATCTTTGGCTACGCGCTCCGCGCCGCCGCAAATCCGCTCATTTCTCTTTTCGGATTTAGCTTGGGCACACTTTTGAGCGGCTCTCTGCTCGTCGAAGTGGTCATGAGCTGGCCCGGTCTCGGTCCGCTCTTGCTCGAAGCAATTCTGGCGCGTGATCTGTATGTGGTTATCGGCGGCGTGCTGCTGTCGATGATTTTCCTGGTCGCCGGGAATCTATTCGCGGATGTGCTCCTCTATTGGGCGGATCCGCGAATTCGCAGCACCGCGAGCACCGAATGAAGCTGCGCGGCAAATTCACGAAATGGTTCGTCTTTCTCGTCTTACTCCACTGTGTCGTGGCGGGCGCTGGGTTTTTCGCGCCCTACAATCCTGCCGAGCAAGACCGCCAGCGTCCTTATCTTCCTCCCATGCGCATTCATTGCATGGATGCTCAAGGCGATCTTCACCTGCGTCCGTTTTTCTACCCGCTTCGTTTGCGCGAAGGTTCCTTCGAACAATTTGAAGAGGACACCGGCACAGCAGTCCCTCTCTACTTCTTCACGCGCGGTGCCGACTACCATCTCTTCGGCATCGTGCCATCCCGTTTGCATTTGTTCGGCGCCGCGGGCGCGCGAATCTATGTCCTCGGAAGCGACGCCTACGGCCGCGACCAACTCTCGCGTATTCTCTTTGGCGGACAAGTTTCGCTCCTGGCGGGTCTGCTCGGCGCCGGTGTCACAATGCTTCTCGGAGCTGTGATCGGGCTGGCTGCAGGCTATTACGGCGGCTGGCGGGACGACTTGCTGATGCGCGTTGCGGAACTCTTCCTGGCGCTCCCGTGGTTGTATCTGCTCTTTGCGTTGCGGGCGTTTCTGCCTCTCTCGGTCGGCCCACTCGAAGCCTTTCTACTGGTGGTGGTCGCAATCGGGTTGGTCGGATGGGCGCGCCCGGCGCGATTGGTCCGCGGAGTCGTTCTCACCGTGAAAGAGCGCGATTTCGTTCGCGCCGCTCGAGGTTTCGGCGCATCCGATATCTACCTACTGCGCCGCCATATCTTGCCGGAGACGGCCAGCGTTCTGCTGACGCAAGCGGCGATTCTCGTTCCTCAATTCGTGCTGGCCGAAATGACGTTGTCGTTTCTCGGCCTTGGCGTACCCGAGCCAATGTCCAGTTGGGGAAACCTCCTGGCAACCCTGCAGCAATACAGCGTCCTGGTTTCCTATTGGTGGATGTACTTGCCGGCCTTGGCGATAGTGCCGTTCTTTCTCGGATACCTGGGTCTCGCGAGCGCATTGCAGGAGCGCTTCGACACGTACAAGATAAGTGAGAAGAGTGGTTGGAGCCGAACGTGAGAAAAGATCGCCTCTCCCCCTGGCGCTGTCGCATCACCTTGAGTCTTTTACTGGCTTGCGCTTCGTTGCTCACGCTCCCGGTAAGAGGCTTTGCGCACCCGCAGCAAGCGAGCGCGCAGGAAGAATTGCTCGCCGTGCCAGGAGAAACAGGGCGTCCAGGCGGACGTCTCGTCATCTCGCTTCGCGCGGAGCCCAAAACACTGAATCCCCTGACCGCGGCAGATGCGATCTCACGCGAAGTGATCGGCGCGATGCAGGCGGACCTTGTTCACATCAACCGCGGCACACAGCTTACCGAGCCGGCGCTCGCCAAGTCCTGGAAAATCTCGCCGGACGGCCTTCAATACACACTCACTTTGCGGCAGGGATTGCGATTCTCGGACGGCCATCGTCTGGATGCCGACGATGTGCTGTTTACGTTTCGCGTCTACCTAGATGAAAGTGTTCACGCGACGCAGCGTGATTTGCTGATCGTCGGCGGCAAGCCCATTGTCGTTCGCAAAGTCGATGGGCAAACGCTCGTTTTCCAATTTGCAAAGCCGTACGGCGTCGAGGAAAGACTGTTTGACGGTTGGGACATCCTCCCGCGGCATCTCCTCGAAAAACCCTACCAGGAAGGAAAGCTGGGCCAGCTCTGGACCCCGTCTACGCCGCCGAACGAATGGGCTGGCCTCGGTCCCTTTCGCCTGAAAGAATACGTCGCAGGGCAAAAACTGGTTCTCGAGCGCAACCCCTACTATTGGAAGTCCGACGCAAAAGGGAACCGTCTGCCGTATCTCGACGAACTTGTTTTCCTCTTCGTCCCCAGCGCTGACGCGCAAGTTCTGCGTTTTCAATCGGGCGAGACGGACTTGATCACTCGCGTTGGCGCAGAAAATTTCTCAGTGCTCGCCCGCCAGCAAACCGCATACACCATGGCCGACGCTGGCCCGGGCCTCGAATACAACTTTCTGTTCTTCAACCTGAACGACCTCAGCGAAAAATCTTCTGCGGACGTCATGCGAAAACAAAAATGGTTCCGTGACGTGAAATTCAGGCAAGCCGTATCCGCCGCCATTGATCGCGAGGCCATCGTTCGCCTCGTCTATCTGGGCCGCGGCGCCGCGCTCTGGGGCCCGGTCACGCCGGGGAATGGCCGTTGGGCAGACGCTTCTATCGCACGTTTGCCGCGCTCTCTTGATCGGGCACGGACCCTTTTGAAAGACGCAGGCTTTTCTTGGTCGATGGCATCCAATGGTGAATCAACGCTCGTAGACTCCGACCATAAGCCGGTGGAATTTTCCATCTTGACGAGCGCTTCGAACGCCGACCGTACCAAAATGGCCACCCTCATTCAGGACGATCTAAAGCAGCTAGGCATGCGCGCCCAAGTAGTGCCCCTCGAATTCCGCTCGCTCGTCGAACGCGTCACGCAAACCAAGGAATATGATGCCTGCCTGTTGGGGCTCGCGAGTTTGGACTTTGATCCCAATTCCGATCTCAACGTGTGGCTATCGAGCGGTGGCACGCATCTCTGGAATCCTTCGCAACCCCACCCAGCGACAGCCTGGGAAGCGGAAATCGATCGCCTCATGGAGCAGCAGCTTGCCACCCCTGGGTACAGCCAGCGCAAAAAACTCTACGATCGCGTGCAAGAGATTCTCGCCGAAAATCAACCCATGATTTTCCTTGCGAGCCCTGACATTTTGGCGGGCGCAAAAAACTCCATCGCCAACTTTCATCCGGCCGTTCTGGAACCGTATGCCCTTTGGAACGTCGAGCAGCTCTACTTCCGCAACGGCACCGAAAATACCCGCCGATGACACCAGTGATCACCAAAGCGCTGAGGAAACCACCGCACGTATGGAGCGATGAGCGCCTCGTGAAAGAATGCCTGTCGGGCAGCGAAGAGGCTTGGTCACTTCTTATTGATAAGTACAAAGCACTGATCTATTCGATCCCCGTCAAGTACAGATTGCCTCCGCACGAGGCCGCCGACGTTTTTCAAGCAACCTGCATGGAGCTTCTCAAACGCCTGCCCCAGCTGCGGGAACCGCGCGCGCTTCCGAAATGGCTCATGCAGGTCGCTCATCACCAGTGCTATCGCTGGAAGCAACAACAGCAGCGTCTCGTAAGCCGCGACGCAGATCCGGACCTCCCGGTACCCGAAACGCCTGCCATCGCGGAAACGCTCGTTCAGCAAAGCGAAGAAGAACAAATGTTGCGCGAGGCCATGGCGGCCCTCTCGCCACAATGCCGCCGTTTGGTGGAACTTCTTTTTTTCGAGACTCCGGCGCGCCCTTACAGTGAAGTCGCTGCGGAACTGGGCCTTGCGGTCGGCTCCATCGGATTTACACGCCAGAAATGCATGGAACGATTGCGCAAGCATCTCGGCGAATTGGGATTTGACTGATGCCCACGGTCAGCAAAGAAGTTTCGCCCCAAGAGTTACTCCTGCAGTTCGCTGGCTTCGACAGCGACGCAGAGCGCCGCAAGTTTCTTGCACGCCACAAAGCGCTGATTCGCAGCGAAGTCGTAAAACAGCTGGCAGACCTCGTTCTCGAGAAAATTCGTGTAGACACGAAAGAAGCGTTGCATCTGGCCGAAGCCGCAGTGCTGATCGGCCACAAGCTGCGCCGCAAGGAAGACATCGCCCTCGGCACGCGCGCCAAAGCCAACGCTCTCTACGCCTGCGGCGACAATCGCGCTGCCGTCGAGCATCACGAACAAGCGATTGAGATGTACGAGTCGTTGGGCAACCTGAAAGAAGCCGCCCGTACGCTCAGCAGTTCCATCCAGCCGCTCATCCTTCTAGGAGAATACGACCGGGCCTTCAAATCCTCCGAGCGCTCGAGGGAAATCTTCACGCAAATAGGCGAAACCAGGCGAATCGCCAGCCTCGACAACAACGTCGGCAACATCTTCCACCGCCAGGACCGCTTCGAAGAAGCCATGGTCCACTACGAGCGTGCCTACAAGACTCTTTCCGAATATCGGGATTGGGAGCGCGTGGCCATAACGCTGCACAACATGGCCATGTGCCTAATCAGCCTGAACGATTTCCCAAAATCCCTCGATTGTTACCAGAAATCTCGCGAATTGAGCGTGCGCTACGACATGCCTCTGCTCCGCGATCAGGCCGACTACAACATCGCCTACCTCTACTATTTCCGCGGCGAGTACAGTCGCGCTATCGAAATGCTCTTTACCACTCGCCGCGCTTGCGAAGTAACTGGCGACGCCTATCACTTAGCCCTTTGCCACCTCGATCTCTCGGAAATCTACCTCGAGCTCAACCTCAGCGAAGAAGCCCGCGAAATGGCCCGCGAAGGTTTCCTTCGTTTCGAAAAACTCGGCATGGGCTACGAATCCGCGAAAACCCTTGCCAACGAGGCGATCGCCTATGGTCAGCAGGGGAAAACCGTCCACGCACTCGAACGCTTCACAAAAGCCCGCGCCATGTTTGCCACCGAGAAAAACCTCGTCTGGCCCTGGCTCCTCGACCTCTATCAAGGTCTACTTCTTTTCCACGAAGGCCGCTATTTTGAAGCCCGCCGCCTCTGCGCTGGCGCCGGCAACTTCTTCGATCAGACAGCGCTGCCCGGCAAAGCCGCTCTGGCGCATCTTCTTCTCGCGCGGATCGCGTTACAAGTCGGAGAACTCCCTGTCGCACAAACGGAAACGGACGCTGCCATCGCCAAGATTTCTGGTCTTCAGGCTCCCGTCCTTGCCTACCAGACGCATTTCCTGCGTGGCCAGCTCGCGCAAGCCCGCGGCGACCGCCCCGCTGCCTACGCGGCCTATCAAGAAGCCCGCAAATCCATGGAAGCGCTGCGCAGCCGTCTGCACGCGGAAGAGCTGAAGATTTCCTTCGTAAAAAACCGTATGCAAGTCTACGAAGCGCTCGTCGATTTGCACTTAAGCGGCGACGGCGGCGAGTCCTCCGCAGCGGAGGCTTTTTCCTGCATGGAAGCTGCGAAGTCCCGCAGCATGACAGAAATGATTTTTCAAAGCGGCCAGAGCCTGCCCCTCGGCGACGCCGGCCAGAGCGAACTCGTGCGAAGAATTCGCGACCTGCGTGAAGAATTGAATTGGTACTACCACCGCATCGAACTCGAACAGCTCCGTCCCGAAGAAACCTCCACGAAGCGTCTTGAGCAACTCCAGGAAAAAGCGCTCTCCCACGAAAACGAACTCCTGCGCACGCTAAGAGAACTCCCCGCACACGAACGTGAGAACGCCACCCTGGAAGGCCCTGCAGATTTTTCCTTGGACAAGCTACAAGCGGCTCTCCCCGCTGATACTACGCTCATCGAATACTATGCAACGGGCGACCGCCTGATCGCTGTGGTAGTCACCAGAAACTCCATTGAAATCACGCCCATCACCGTCTTCTCCCGCGTCCTTCATTTCCTGCACCTTCTCCGCTTCCAACTCTCGAAATTCCGCATGGGTGCCACCTACACACAGCGTTTTCAACAGCCTTTGCTCCAGGCCACGCAAAGTCATCTGGAAGCTCTCTATTCGGAGCTCGTTGCCCCGCTGCGATCGCATCTCCACGCTAAGCATCTGATCTTCGTCCCCCACGGATCGCTTCACTTTCTCCCTTTCCATGCCCTCAAGAACGGCAACTCTTATCTCTGCGACACCCACACTATTTCCTATGCTCCGAGCGCCACGGTCTTCGCTCTCTGCCAGGAGAAAGCCCCCAGCAACATGTCCGCTTCCCTCGTGTTGGGTATTCCTGACGAGCGAGCCCCCGAGATCCTCGCGGAAGTGCAATCCGTAGCGGCTATCCTTCCGCACAGCGACCTTTTCGTCGGCGCCGAAGCCACTACCGACGTGCTCAAGACCCAAGGCTCGCGGAGCGCCCTGCTGCACGTCGCCACCCATGGCACCTACCGCCAGGACAACCCCATGTTTTCCGGAATTCGTCTCGGCGACGGCTACCTCAACTTGTATGATCTGTATCAAATGCGTTTCTCGGCCCGGCACATTACCCTCAGCGGGTGTGCCACCGGGATGAACTTCGTCGCTGCGGGTGACGAACTCCTCGGCCTCCAGCGCGGCCTATTCTGTGCCGGCGCTGCCTCCTTGCTCCTCTCCCTTTGGGATGTTCACGACCGTAGTACCGCGTCACTCATGCAAGTCTTCTACAAGGGCTATATCGAAAGCGGCAATATGGCAGTTTCCCTGCAATCGGCCATGAAACAGCTCCGTGAGGAAAACCCCCACCCTTACTTCTGGGCTCCCTTCGTTCTCGTTGGACAAGTATCTGAAAACAAATATCTTAGCTAATTTCGTCCCCGAGTATATCTTTTGAACCCGTAGCTCCCCTTAGACAATGGGAGATGTTGAATCGTTGTCCGCCGCTGGGGAGCGGAAGGGCGAAACAGGAAATTAGGGGGGAAGAGAAATGAAGCACTTTTCGAGTGAGGAGTGGGTTGACTTCGTGAAACAGATGGTCACAACCGGTCAGCAGGAAGCGATGCAGATGCACCTGGCCACCGGTTGCAAACGCTGCAAGGAGGCGGTTTCGCTATGGCAAAAGGTCAGCAAAACGGCAGCCGCAGAAGCAAGCTACCAGCCTTCTCTAGACAGCGTGCGTCTGGCGAAAGCGGCCTTCGCAGCATCTGGCATGGCCCAGCCGAAGAAGGAATCTCAAGGCTTCATCGAGGTCCTGTTCGACAGCTTTCTGCAGCCGGCCATGGCCGGGGCTCGTTCGGTAGTAATAGGAACAAGGCAAATGCTTTATAGGGCTGACCCATACCAAATCGACATTCAAATCGAGCCCAAGCCAGGAAGCAATCGGCTCGTGATCACCGGCCAGTTGCTCGATCTAAGCGATCCCGGCGTCATCGGCCGCGATATTAAAGTCACGCTATCGAATCGCCGCGGCAACACCGTCGTGGCCCCAACAAATCAGTTTGGCGAGTTCTCCGGCGAAATTGAGAATTCTGGCGATTTGGAGCTTTCCATCCCCGGAGACGGCGAACAGCCCATCGTCATTTCACTGCGAAATGCTCTGGGTAATTCACCCGGAGGCAAGGCATGAACTCCGCCGCCGGAGCGCATTTTACAGGGGAGTCCCCTTTTGGTACGGAAGTACCAAAATCCCTTGGAGCTTTTGATTGGCACCAAGAAACCACTCGTACTATTTGCGCAAAAGGAAGATTTCGCAAGACTTAGTGGGATATCCCCTTTGTGCGGATTTGCGACTGGTTCGAAAGCAGGAGAACCCGAAAGGGACTAAATACTATGAAACGCTTCCTCGGCATTTTTGTGATCCTGATTGCTCTTTTCGCGCTGTCAGCGACCTCCGCGTCAGCTCAGAACCGCTACATTGTTCGCACAACCGGAGGCCTCGGCTCCGTCCTAAAGCTCTGCCTCTCGGCGAGTTGTCAAGTCCAGAGGTCGTTGGACGGCAACGTTGGTCAGACCTATCTCGTGACTTCCTCTGGCAACCTGATCCAGTTCCTCCTCGGCTTCGTGGGGAATCTCCTCGAACAATTGCTCGGAATTCAGAGCGTTGAATCCGACCGGCTCCTCCCGCTACCGCAAAAGCCCATCAACAACATCCCGTCTGGGCTCTATGACACAGCTCCCGTCAACTACTACGGGGCAGTGGTCACCCACGGCTATGCCGCTCAACCTGCCGCCCAAATCATCAGGCTCACCGACGCGCAGAACGGCTTCAACGTCGCGGGTTCCGGCATTGTCGCTGTCATCGACACCGGCGTCGACGTAAACCACCCGGTTCTGTCTCCCGTCCTTCTTCAGGGCTATGACTTTACACGCAACCAACCGGGCGCCTCGGAGTGGCTTGACGTCCCCGAGCTGCAAAACGGCAACCTTAGCGACGGTTCCGAAAATGAGCAACCAGTGGTGGTTCAACAGTCTAGCGCCGCGATTCTGGATCAATCCTCTGCGGCGATTCTGGACGGCGGGCCGTATTCGGCCTTTGGACACGGAACGATGACCACCGGCCTTGTCCACTTGGTCGCTCCGAAGGCTAAGATCCTTCCCCTTAAAGCGTTTACGTCCAACGGCCAAGGCTATGTTTCCAACATCGTCGCGGCTCTTTACTTTGCCGTGCAAAACCATGCCAACGTCGTGAATATGAGCTTCGACGTTTCCAGCCCGTCACCTGCTCTGTCTCAGGCAATTTCTTACGCCAATCAGTCCGGCCTGGTGCTCGTCGCCGCGGCTGGCAACGAAAGCACCAGCGCTCCCGTCTACCCCGCCGCGCTGAACAGCAGCGTCATGGGCATCGCTTCCACAACGGACTACGATACGCGGTCCACCTTCTCAAACTATGGCAACATCGACGTGTGGATCGCCGCCCCCGGAGAATACGTCATAAGCACTTTCCCCGGTGGCACGTACGCCGCCTCTTCCGGCACCTCGTTCAGCTCGCCTCTGGTCGCGGGCTCGGCCGACCTGCTGTTGAGCGCGAAGCCGTCCCTTAACCAAGCGAGCGCAGCCAGCGCATTCTCTCATGCCATACGGCTCACGCCGGACCTCAACCATGGCCGCCTCGACGTTTATCAAGCCCTCTCTGCTTGGGTGAATAGCTCCAGCGGGAATTGGCGTTGGTAGGAAGCGTGTCGAACGAGCTGATTCCGGTGCTTAGCGTGGGCTCCAACCTGCGTGGAGCGCCGGAATCGCTCCGCATCAAACAAGTCGAAGAACAAGTCTCGGCCCTTCGCACCTCGGTCATCTGTGCCTTCAATCAGCTTCTCGACCTTAAGGATCTCAATACCGGCGTGCACAGCACGCGCCTGGCGGAATGGGGCATGCGCGTCGGCCAGGAGCTCGGGCTGAACGAATCAGAGCTCCAGAACCTCGAAGTTGCTGCTCTGCTTCACGACATTGGCAAAGTCGGAATCCCGGACTCCATCCTGAGAAAGCCAGGAAAGCTCGATGACGAGGAATACGCGCTCATGAAGAAGCACCCGGAATACGGCTGGGCGGTTTTGCGCATGCTCCCGGGATTCGAGCGCGCCGCTCTAGATATTCTCCACCACCATGAGTCTTTCGACGGGAAGGGCTATCCTGCAGGTCTCAAGGAAACGGAAATTCCGATTGTCTCGCGCATCGTCACGGTCATCGACGCCTTTGATGCCATGGTCTCTTCCCGCCCCTACCGCAAAGGTCTTCCTCATGAAGAAGCCGTCCGCCGCCTGATTCAGTCGAGTGGCACGCAATTCGATTCTGTCGTGGTGCAGTGTTTCCTGTCCTTCGCGGAAGCAGAAATGGACACGGTCTTCGCCGCCGCCGGCACGTCCGTCTCCTCAGCCCTGTAGAACTCCACAAGAAATCGCCGGGCCGTGCAGCCGAAACGCCGTCCCTCATCGGCATTTCATTTTTGGCCCACATCGCTCGATAAGGCTTCACGTTGATCTTCTTGCTGCAGCCGCAAGCGCGTGGCCACGAGTCTTATCTCCTCGTAGGTTATTTCTGGCGGCAGGGCGTCTTTCAAGGGCCTCAGCCGTAGGAATCCGAGACGCGTGCACGCCTCTTCGATTTGCGCTTGCTTCTGAGCATCCATCCAGCTCCGCTGAAACTCCAATTTCCCTTTTTCCATCAACCCGACGATCAAGCTGACGACACTTGAAAGTTGCCGCCCGCGTGTCTTCGCAATCTCCTCGAGGCTCCGCCCTTCGGACAATAATCGCATCGTCTCTTCTGCAGGCTTTGTTCTTTCTTCCATAGGCTTTGCCGCTCGCGCGCCGCGGCTAAACTCCCTAAGCGCATCCAGAATCTCCTGGCCGTACATTTCAGTCTTCTTGTCGCCGAACCCGGAAAGTCCTCGCAGTTCCCCTAAGGTGCGCGGCCGCACTCGGCATAGCTCGTCGAGCGAAGTGTCATGCATCACGACGTAAGCGACCGTCCCGCGCTCTCTCGCCGTCATCCGCCGCCACTCGCGAAGGTATTCGCGGAGTTCCGCGTCGATCCCAGCAACCAAGCTACTCGCGCTCGAAGCCGCGCCTGAAGTTCGCGCGGCGGTCTCTTTTGCCGGGAAAGTACTCCCGCCAGTTGTTCCGGCTGCCGCCGCCGCGTACGCCCGCTTCGATGTTTTCGCCTTCCGTGTCGCCGCCAGCCATTGCGGTTCTCCGACGCACATATCGCAAGACCCGCACGACTTCCATTTCTTAATCTCACCGAAATGCGAGCAAATCTGATGATGCCGACAGGTCTTCGCTTCCACAAAGCCCCGAATCTCGTGATAGCGCTGCCAAGCCCGCCGCTTCTCCTCACGGTCGGTCAACTGTTCAACGAAATAAGTCAACAATCCCACATCGCGCTTCTGCCAAAGCAAAATACAATCTGCCGGCTCACCGTCGCGTCCCGCCCGCCCCGCTTCCTGGTAATACTGCTCAATCGATTTCGGCAACGACAAATGAATCACCGCGCGCACCGCCGCCTTGTTGATCCCCAATCCAAACGCAATCGTTCCCACCAGAACGCGCACATCGTCCGACATCCAGCGCTCCTGATTGCGCCGCCGCAAGTCGCTCTCCATTTTCCCGTGATAAGCAATCGCCGAGATCCCCTGCTCGCCCAAAAAATCGACAGTTTCTTCGACGCGTGCGATCGTCGGCGCATACACAATTACATTCCTGTCCGCATACTTTCGCAAAGCTCGAATCAAAAGTTCATCCTGCGTCTTCCCCACGCATTCCTTCACGATGTACTGCAAATTCGGCCGGTGAAAGCTGGCAATATATTTATCCGGCGCCCGCAGCTTCAACTGCTCGATGATGTCGTGCCGCACTCGTCGCGTAGCGCTTGCCGTAAACGCCGCTATCGGGAGCTCCGCAAAAAGCTCCCGCAACCGGCTCAACTGCCGGTATTCTGGCCGGAACTCGTGCCCCCATTCCGAAATGCAATGCGCCTCGTCAATCGCAAAAAACGAAACCGGCACGCGCCGCAGCCACCCAATCGTGTCCTCACGCGCCAGCCGCTCCGGGGAGAGATACAAAAGCCGGTACGCCCCCTGGAGCGCTTTATGCAACACCCACGACTGCACGTCACTAGCCAGCGTACTGTTCAGCAACGCCGAGGGAATCCCCATCTGCGTGAGCTGCGCCACCTGGTCCTGCATCAAGGCAATCAGCGGCGAGACGACGATTACCGTTTTGTCCTGCAAGATCGCCGCAGGCAATTGATAGCAAAGCGATTTGCCGCCGCCCGTCGGCATCACTACGCAAGTGTCCCGCCCGCCAAGCAAACTCCGAACAATATTTTCCTGCAAGGGACGGAACGCGTCGTAGCCCCAGTATTGCCGCAGCGCTCCCAGCAGCGCAGTGTCCGAGCTCATGCACAGAGTATAGATGCCGATTCGCGCATGGTCCATGAGTAGATGCTTCCGCGCGATTTGCCAATCACAAAATCCGTGGACGACGAGTGCGATCATTTTTGTAAACATTTGTTCAAGTTCGCTACTCGCGCGATCTGACTTATCTCTTGACAATAGAGTGACAACAGCGTAATTCAACACCCGCCAAGGTTTCCTTTCCGTCGCGGCGGCGAACAAGGCGCATCGCCCTTGCTTCCCGTAGGGGTCTAACGCAGTTCAAGTTCCCAGTATCGGAACGCTACTTCGCTCTGGAGGGCTGTCTGTGACTTGGAATCAAGTTTATGATCCCCTCGGCCATTGGTGGCTCTCCACGCTCGTCGCCGCCCTTCCCGTCATCGTTCTTCTCGGCTTGCTCGCCGGCTTTAAAGTCCGCGCCCATCTCTGCGCCGTTGCCGGCGCCGCCACGGCAATTCTCTGCGCCATATTTGTCTTCCACATGCCCGCGCAGATGGCCGTCAGCAGCTTTCTCTACGGCTCGGCCTACGGCCTCCTCAAAATCGTCTGGATCGTCATCGCCGCTGTCTTCCTCTATGACATCTCCGTCGAAACCGGCCAATTTGAAATCATGAAGCAATCTGTCGCGGCCATCACCCCCGACCGCCGCCTGCAACTTCTCCTCGTTGCTTTCTGCTTCGGCGCTTTCATCGAAGGTTGCGCCGGATTCGGCGCACCCGTTGCCATCGCCGGCGCCTTCATGATCGGCCTGGGCTTCAAGCCCTTCCACGCCGCCGCGCTCAACTTAATCGCCAACACTGCTCCCGTCGCCTGGGGCGCCATTGGCACTCCCGTCCACGCACTCGCCTCCGTCACCGCTCTCTCCGAAAGCGATCTCAGCGCCATGATCGGCCGCATCCTTCCCATCACCGCAATAATCGTCCCTTTCTGGCTCGTGCGCGCCATGGTGAGTTGGTCCGAAACCTGGGAGGTCTTTCCCGCCATCCTGGTGGTAGGCATTTCATTCGCGGGCACGCAATGGTTTTGGGCCAATCACATGGACAGCAATCTCGTGGACATCGCCGCAGGCGTCGTTTCCCTCATCGCAACCATGATCTTCCTCCGCTTTTGGCAGCCCAAGCGTGTCTGGCGCTTTGCAGGCGAACGCGAAGAAGATGCCGCAAAAGTGGCGCGCAACGAAGTCGCCAAACACTACACCGCGGGTCAAATCGCGAAAGCCTGGCTACCCTTCGCCATCCTCTCTCTGTTCGTCCTCGCGTGGGGCTTGCCAA
>Ga0207133_1022_pt1 | contig 31002 bp, 31 predicted proteins | sample Alteio_BWMinHeat_11_FD_153537 | JGI IMG/M metagenome (GOLD analysis project Ga0207133, IMG submission 153537) | Enriched cells from forest soil in Barre Woods Harvard Forest LTER site, Petersham, Massachusetts, United States -... | ecosystem: Environmental > Terrestrial > Soil > Temperate forest >... | reverse complement strand
AGTTCGCGCCGTACGTGGACCGCATGGACTACGTGGCCGCGGTGTCGAACGGGCTGGGCTACTGCGAGGCGGTGGAAAAGCTGTTGGGCGCGGAGGCACCGCCGCGGGCGCGCGTAATTCGCACGATTCTCACGGAATTGCAACGAATCGCCAGCCATCTCTTCTGGCTGGGCACGCACGCGCTGGATATCGGCGCGCTGACACCGCTTTTCTACTGCCTGCGCGAGCGGGAAGAGATTCTGAAGATTTTCGAGAAGTACTGCGGAGCGCGGCTCACCACGCACGCCTTTCGCATTGGCGGGCTGCAATACGAGGCTTACGACGAACTCGAAAAAGACGTGGAGCGATTTTGCAAAGAGTTCGACAGGCGCGTGGACGAATACGAGTCGCTGCTGACGGAGAATCGCATCTGGGTGGGCCGCACCAAGGGCATCGGAATTCTGACCGCAGAGGCCGCGATAGCCATGGGCGTGACCGGACCGGTGTTGCGGGCGAGCGGAGTGCAATGGGATATTCGCAAGGCCATGCCGTATGCGGCGTACGACCAGTACGAGTTCAGCATACCGACAGGAAAAAATGGCGACACGTACGATCGCTACCTGGTGCGGCTCGAAGAGATGCGGCAATCGCGGAAGATCTGCCTGCAGGCCATCGAGAATATTCCGGCGGGGCCGATTCTCGGGAAAGTAGGCAAAGTCCTGAAACCGCCGCCAGGCGAGGTGTATCACGCGATCGAAGCGCCCAAGGGCGAACTGGGCTACTACATCGTGAGCGACGGCACCACGCAGCCCTATCGCGTGCGGATTCGGCCGCCGTCACTGATTAATTTGGAAGCGCTGGACCAGATGATCCGCGGGCATCTGGTGGCGGACGTGGTAGCAGTGATCGGGACGCTCGACATTGTGCTGGGGGAAGTAGACCGTTAGCCGCGGGGTGCGTGCAAGTGGCGAAAAGCAGATCCCTCGGTCGCCACCACTCCAGCGCGCGTAAAGGCGACGCGTGCAGGGGACCCCGGCGCAGCGGCGACCTCGTGATGACAGCGGTCAGAAGGAAGCAGCTTACGGGGAGAGATGAGTAAGGGCAGAGAAATGCGAAGGCAGCCGGCGGGGCGATGAACGCGATCATTCCCTATATTTTCCCCATCCTGTTTGCGCTGGTGATTGTGGCGGTGCTGCCGCTGGTGGCCGGCTATATCGTGTTGGTCGAGCGCAAGGTGATGGCGGACATGCAGGTCCGCTTGGGACCCATGCGCGTGGGACCGCACGGACTACTGCAGCCCATCGCCGACGCTGTAAAACTGCTGCTCAAAGAAGACATCATCCCGGAGAGCGCAGACCGGCTGGTGTTTTGGGGCGCGCCGCTGATTTCCGTGACGGCGGCGATGCTGGCGCTCGCGGCGGTGCCCATCGGTCCATTCTTTGAAATTGCCGACCTGAATATCGGCTTGCTCTACATCCTCGGCGTCAGCTCGCTGGGAATTTTCGGCATCGTGCTGGGCGGCTGGGCCTCGAATAGCCACTATTCGCTGCTGGGCGCGCTGCGCAGCGCGGCGCAACTGGTGAGCTACGAGACTTCGGCGGGAATGGCCATTGTGGGCGCGTTGCTTCTGGCCGGAACGCTTTCGACGCGCGGCATCGTGCAAGTACAAGCGGAAACCGGTTGGTGGTTTATTTTTGCGGCGCCGGTAGGATTTTTCATTTATCTGGTGGCGTCCATCGCGGAAACCAATCGGGCTCCATTTGATATGCCGGAGGCGGAATCGGAACTCGTAGCCGGATACATGACCGAATACAGCGGGTTCCGCTGGGCGCTTTATTTTCTGGCCGAGTACACGAACATGGTGGTGGTGGCGTCGATCGCCACCACGCTATTTCTGGGGGGATGGCTGCGGCCGTTTGCGGGCACGTCCCAGGCCAATTTCCTCGATTATTTTCCCTTGGTGCTGATGGTGTGGGTGGCGGGGTACTGCTTTCGACGAGCGCCGAAGCAGCCTGTGCTGGTACAGAAGGTGTTCATGGCCGCGGTGGGCGTGCTGTGCATCGTTCTGGCGGCGGTGTTGACAGCACCCGTGCTGGCCCCGCAAGGATCGCTGCTGGCCGCGTCGAAGGCGGGAATTCATGGCGCGTTCTGGTTTCTGTTCAAGGTATCCGCTTATATCTACGTGTTCATGTGGTTGCGGTTCACGTTTCCGCGATATCGCTTCGATCAATTGATGCGTCTGGGCTGGCAATTCCTGGTGCCGCTTTCGATCGTGAACGTGATGGGCATCGCCCTGGGGCTGGCGCTGCATAGGCAATTGAACTGGCCCGCGGCGCCGGCGCTGATTCTGGGAATCGTGCTCACGCTGATCGCCGCGGCATATCTCCTGGCGACGGGAGAGAAGCACGAACATCCGCGAGTGGGCGAAGAAGAAGAGGAGGAGACGCCCGTCAATGCTTGATCAGGTGGTCTTCTACTTTTTCGCGGCACTGGCGGTAGCGTCTGCCATTCTGGTGGTTACGCGGCGAAATGCGGTGCAGAGCGCCATATTTCTGGTTACGACGCTGCTGGCCACGGCGGGAATTTTCCTGAACCTGAACGCGGAGTTTTTATTTATCGTGCAGGTGATCTTGTATGCGGGCGGGATCATGGTGCTGTTTGTTTTCGTGATCATGCTCGTGAACCTGGATGTCGCGTTGCACCAAGTGCAGTTCAACCGGCAATGGTTGGTGGCGCTGATCATCTCGGCGGTGCTGGCGGCGCAGGTGGCGGCGGCGATTGCGGTCAGCCGGGGAAGCCTATACACGATGCCCGCGGCGTCCGCGGAATCACTGGAGCCGAATACCGAGCGCGTGGCCTTTTATTTGTTCCATACCTATATGCTGCCTTTCGAAATTGCCTCGATTCTGCTGCTGGTGGCCATGATTGGAGCGGTGGTCATGGCCAAAAAGAGAGTGTGAGAGATGGTGCCCATCGGACATTACATCTTTCTGAGCGTGGCGCTGCTGGCCATTGGCATCGTGGGCATCGTCACGCGGCGCAATGTGATCATCATCCTGATGTCCATCGAACTGATTCTGAACGCGGTGAACATCAATCTCGTAGCGTTTTCGCGGCTGGTCGGGTCTGTGGAGGGGCAGATCTTCGCCATCTTCATCATCACGGATGCAGCGGCGGAAGCGGCCGTGGGCCTGGGGATTATTATCGCTTTCTTCCGGAATCGCGAGACGGTTTTGGCGGACGAAATGGACATCCTGAAATGGTGAGCGGAAGCGAAGCGCTGCCTTCGACGTCACGGGGATTTGGGCATGCCGACTGAATTTTTTCTGCGCAGCATCTGGCTGATTCCGCTATTCCCGCTGGCGGGTGCGGCGACCATGTTGTTCGTCGGACGGCGGCTTTCCAATCGCGCCGTTAGCTGGGTGTGCGTCGGCAGCGTCGGCCTGGCGATGTTTTTTGCGTTTGGCGCCATCGCGCAATTGATTGCGCGCACGCCGGCGCAGCGCCTGGTGGAGATCGTGCTCTTCGACTGGGTGCCCGCGGGAGTGATGCACACGATTTCCGGCCGCGTCATCAACTTCAACGCGCAGTGGGCCATGCTGCTCGATCCGCTTTCCGCCGTGATGATCGGCGTGGTTACCGGCGTCGGCTTCCTGATCCACGTCTATTCCACCGGCTACATGGCGCACGAAGGCGGCTACTACCGCTTCTTCGGCTACTTGAACCTGTTCATGTTTTTCCATGCTAGTTCTGGTGCTGGGGAACAATCTCCTCTTGCTGTTCGTGGGTTGGGAGGGCGTAGGGCTTTGCAGCTATTTGCTGATCGGATTCTATTTCCTGCGCAGATCGGCCTCGGATGCGGGGAAGAAAGCGTTCGTGGTGAACCGCATCGGGGATGCCGGGTTCATCCTGGGCCTCTTCCTTCTGCTCAACACGATTGGCACGCTGCGCTTCACGGAAATTGGCCCGGCCATCGAGGCGGGGGGATTTGCGGTGGGCAATGGGGTGATGACGGCGATTGCCCTGCTGCTTTTTGTGGGAGCAACGGGGAAGTCGGCGCAGATTCCGCTTTACGTCTGGCTGCCCGACGCGATGGAAGGGCCCACGCCGGTGAGCGCGCTGATTCACGCGGCGACCATGGTAACGGCGGGCGTTTACATGATCACGCGCATGAACGTGGTGTTTCAGCTCGCGCCCGTCGCCTTAGCCGCCGTGGCCACGATCGGCGCGGTGACCGCGATTTACGCCGCGAGCATGGGGCTGGTGCAGAACGACATCAAGCGCGTGCTGGCTTATTCGACGATCAGCCAGCTGGGCTACATGTTTCTGGCTCTGGGCGTGGGCGCATTCACCGCGGGAATTTTCCACTTGATGACGCACGCATTTTTTAAGGCGCTGCTCTTTCTTGGCTCCGGCAGCGTGATCCACGCGCTGGGTGGAGAGCAGGACATGCGCAAGATGGGCGCGCTCAGGCACAAGATTCCCACTACAGCCTTGACGTTCTTAGTCGCCACGATCGCCATTTCCGGAATTCCGCCGCTGGCGGGATTTGTGAGCAAGGACGCGATTCTTGCGGCTTCCTTCAACGCGCGGCCGGTGCTTTGGGGGATCGGCTTTGTCACGGCGGGGATGACGGCTTTCTATATGTTCCGACTGGTGTTTTTGACGTTTTACGGTGAATCGCGCGTGCCGCCCGAGGTGGAACACCACATTCACGAATCGCCGCGCTCGATGACGGTGCCGCTGATTCTTCTGGCGCTTCTTTCGATCGTGGGTGGATGGATCGGCTGGCCGGAATCTCTCGGAGGCAGCGATCATTTTGCGAAATTCCTGGACCCGGTGATCGCTCGGCACGCGGAGGTGATCGCGGCAGTTCCCGAGGCCACGCAGTACACGACGGAATACGAGTTGATGGCTGTTTCGGTGCTGGTGGCGCTGATAGGGATCGGCCTGGCCTGGTATCTCTATCTGCGCAAACCAGCCATACCCGAGGCGCTCGCGGAAAAATCGGGCGGCCTTTACGAGCTCGTCTACAACAAGTACTACATCGACCAGTTGTACGATGCGATGTTCGTGAACCGCAGTAAGGACCTGGGCACGACGCTGGGCGCGTTTGATGTGGATATTATCGATGGGTTGGGCGTGAACGGCGCGGGTTGGGTAACGCGCGCGACTTCGAGCATTTCCATGCTTTGGGACAAATGGATCATTGACGGGCTGTTGAACCTGACGGCGCGCATGGTGTGGATTTTCAGCTACCCGGTGAGGATGATTCAGAGCGGGCGCGTATCGAATTATGCGTTGCTGATCGTTTTGGGTGTGCTGCTGTTTTTGGGTTACTACCTGCGGGTAACCGGCGTGACGCTGCACAACATGCTGCACTAGAAGGCGAGGGAGATCGCAAGTGAACGAAACTCATATCCTGAGCTGGATCCTGTTCACGCCGCTGATTGGCGCGATTGTGCTGCTGTTTATCCCGCGTGAGCGGGATAACCTGCACCGCGTGGTCGGGAACGTATTCGGGATGCTTGGCTTGGTGGTGTCTCTGCCGCTGATCTGGCGATTTCCGATCGGAAGTCCGGGCTATCAGTTCCGCGAAAGCTACGATTGGATCCCCTCCATCGGCGCGCATTACTCGCTGGGAATCGACGGCATCAGCTTCCTTTTGGTGATGCTGACCACGATTCTGGGCGCGATTTCGATTCTCTCTTCGTGGAGCGCGATTCAGAACCGCAAAAAGGAATACTACATTCTCTTTCTGCTGCTGCAGACCGGCATGCTGGGCGTCTTCATGGCGCTCGATTTTTTCCTCTTTTATTTGTTCTGGGAAGTGATGCTGGTGCCGATGTATTTCCTGATCGGCGTCTGGGGCAGCGACCGGCGGCTCTATGCAGCGATCAAATTTTTCCTGTACACGCTGGCCGGATCGGTGCTGATGCTGCTGGCGATTCTGGCGCTTTACTATCGCGCGCATGAGGTGACCGGAGCCGCGTATACGTTTGACATTCCCACGCTGCTGGGTGCGGTGCCGCAGTTTTCCACAACGCTGCAGCGGATTTTGTTCTGGGGCTTTTTCTTTGCCTTTGCGATCAAAGTGCCGATGTTTCCGTTTCACACCTGGCTTCCGGATGCGCATACCGAGGCTCCCACCGCGGGTTCGGTCATCCTGGCCGGCGTCCTGCTGAAGATGGGGACATACGGATTCATCCGCTTCTCCCTGCCTCTTCTGCCGACCGACGCGGTGGCGCGGCAGCACATCATCAATATCCTGATGGTGCTTTCGATCATAGGGATTATTTACGGCGCGCTGGTCTGCATGATGCAAAAAGACATGAAGAGGCTCATCGCTTACAGCTCGGTGAGCCACCTGGGATTCTGCACGCTGGGCATTTTTGCGCTCAATCCGCACGGCGTTTCCGGCAGCGTGATCCAGCAGATCAACCACGGAATCTCGACCGGGGCGCTTTTCTTGATCATCGGCGTACTTTACGAACGGCGGCATACACGGCTGATTTCGGAATTTGGCGGGCTTTCCACGCCCATGCCGAATTTTGCGGCGATCTATATGATTGCCACGCTCAGCTCGCTGGGCCTGCCGCTGCTCAATGGCTTTATCGGTGAATTTACGATCCTGAGCGGCGTTTTTCAGGTGAACACGGGCTGGACGGCGTGGGCCGTGGTCGGCATTGTCTTGGGCGCCGCGTACCTCTTATGGCTTTACCAGCGGGTCATGTTCGGTCCGGTTACGAACCCGGCGAACGAGCATCTGCCGGATTTGAATATGCGCGAATACGCGACGCTGGTGCCGCTGGTGGTGCTGGCGTTCTGGATCGGGATTTATCCCAAGCCGCTATTCCGCGTTTTGGACGTGCCCGTGCGGCAGATCGTGGAGCAGGTGAATCCGGGCTATTACAACTCCGCGACGGCGCAACGCTGGGGCGAAAAGCCGCCGGAGCCTGTGGCCAAAGAGGCCGCTCAGAGCGAGACAAATCTCAGCAAGTTCGACGCGAGCAAGACTCAGAAGCCTGTTTCGTCTTCTCCTGCCGCCATGATCGCCGCGGCTTCCGCGCCGATGGCCACAAACTCAGCGGAGAAGCGCTAACCGCATGGATACGGCTGCATTTCGCCACGACTTCTTCCTGATCCTGCCCGAGGTGGAGCTCGCGCTTTTTGCTCTGGCGATCCTGCTTTTCGACTTCATGCTCGGGGTAAAAGATAAAGCGGGCAATGCCGTTTTTGCCATGCTCGGCGTAATCTTCAGCGGCATTTCACTGTATCGGCTGCGCTCGTTTGGTCCGGAAGCGGTGGGCGGCTTCAATAGCTCGATTGTGGTGGACCCGTTTTTCCTGTTTTTCGGGATGATCTTTCTGGTCGCGACGGGCCTCGTCATCCTGCTTTCGGTCCGCTACCTGCAAATTGAAAACGAACACCACGGCGAATATTACGCGCTGCTTCTGTTTGCCACCGTGGGAATGATGTTCATGGCCTCGGGCTACGACTTGATCGTGCAATTTTTGGGCCTCGAGACGATGGCGATAAGCTTTTACATACTGGTCGGCTTTTTGCGCCACCAGCGGCGCTCGAATGAGGCCGCGGTGAAATATCTGCTGCTGGGGGCCTTCAGCTCGGGCCTGCTGGCCTACGGTTTTTCGCTGCTGTATGGAATCAGCGCCATGGCCCAGATCAATGGGCCGCTGGGTTTGCCGCTGCAAGTGCCGCGCACCAATATCGACGTGGTGCGCACGGCACTCGAACTCCGAGGACCGACGGATTTGCTGGTGATTCTGGCCATAGTGACCGTGGCGGCGGGACTTTTCTTCAAGGTAGCGGCGGTGCCGTTTCATCAGTGGGCGCCCGACGTTTATGAAGGCGCGCCGACAACGATCACGGCATACGTCAGCGTGGCTTCGAAAACAGCGAGCTTCGCGCTGCTGCTGCGGCTATTCCTATATGCCTTCTGGCCGGTGCGCGTGAGCTGGGTGGGAATTATCGCGGCGGTGGCGATTGCTTCGCTGACGCTGGGCAATTTCGCGGCCATCACGCAGACCAACGTCAAGCGGCTGCTCGCTTATTCTTCGATCTCCCACGTCGGCTACATCCTTCTGGGTCTAGTGGCGGCCATGAGCGGGCCGGACGGAAATGCGACGGGGCTGAAGGGAATCGCCTTCTACCTTTTTGCATACGCGTTTATGACCATCGGGGCCTTCGCCATCATTATTGTACTGCGGCGGCAAGGGTTGATCGGAGATGAACTCGACGACCTGAATGGCCTCTTCCAGCGCAGCCCGGCATCGGCGGTGCTGCTGCTCATTTTCATGCTGTCGCTTGCGGGAATTCCGCCGCTGGCCGGATTCGTGGGCAAGTACTATATCTTCCTGGCGTTGATCGAGACCGGGCATTATTATTTGGCGCTGCTTGGCGCCCTGTATATTGTTCCCGCGCTCTATTATTATTTCCGCATCGTTGTGCACGCCTGGCTGCGCGAACCTGCCGGTGAAGGGCGCACGACGGTGACGCCGGGGCAATCGGTGGCGCTGGCGGTGATGTGCTTTGTCACGCTGGCTGCCGGCATCTATCCCGAGCCTTTTATCCGCCTGGCAACTTATTCGCTGACTCTGCCCTCCGTGCTCTTTGGACGATAAAGATCGAGACTCGAAGCTTCCCCCGTCGCCGAGCAATGCAGGGTTTGCTCGCCAGCTCAGCAACGTCATGGACCTGCCGTTTGTGCTGGTCGGAAGTGTGGTGATCGGCGCGGGGCTGGGCTACCTCCTCGACAAGCGCATGGGCACTTCGCCTGCTTTGACTTTGATCCTAGGCTTACTTGGATTTGCCGGGGGGATGTTTGAAGTAATCCGGCGCCTCACCGTAAGGCGCTCCACGGGAAAACAGCCCTCAGGAAAACAGAAAGATGGGCAATGAGCCATTTGGAACCGCAGCACTGCGCCGAATCGAATGGCTGACGCTGGTGCTGGGAGGGTTGGGAGCAGCCTGGGCCGCCTGGCGCTGGGGATGGCGGGGAAGTTCGGGATTGGCACTCGGAGCCGCGCTCTCCTGGATCAATTTTCGGTGGCTTAAGGGGAGCGTCCAGGCGTTCGGGAAGGCGGCGACCGCGCAGGCGGGTTCGGAGCAAGTTCGCGTACCGGTCAGTGCATATTTGAAGTTCTTTGGGCGCTTCGCTTTGCTGCTCGGAATTCTCTATGTTATTCTCACGCGTTCGTGGCTGCCGGCGATTCCTGCGCTCGCCGGAATCTTCGCGGCCCCGGCGGCCGTCATCTTGGCACTGGTCTACGAGTTGGTGTCGGGGGGTATGCAGCAAAATGCGAGCGGCTCGTAGCAAACACGGGCGAGCGCGGTAGCTGAATCGGAAGGGCGATGGAAGAGAGCATCCTCGGAATCACAAAGCTGGTGAATGCGCTGCTCGGCAAGCCCGCGCTTGCGCTTTTGAACGCGCTGCACATTCAACCGAGCAACTCGCAATATCCGATTCCAAACAGTCTCGCTATGGAATTCGTGGTATTTGCCGTGGCGGCGGTATTTTTCTTGTGGCTGCGCGCGCGGCTGTCCGTGGAGAACCCCGGCGGCACGCAGCAGGTGATGGAGACGTTGCTGCACAATCCGATGTCACTGGGCGTTGCCGACCTGCTCGAAAACAATATCGGCCACGGTGCAATGAAATATCTGCCCGTGATTGGGAGCATCGGCCTGTTCGTCTTGTTCTCCAACCTCATCAGCGTCGTGCCGGGTTTGGCTTCGCCGACAGCTGAAGTGTCTGTTCCGTTGGGTTGCGCCATCGTGGTCTTTCTCTATTACCACTGGTCTGGACTAAGAAAGCTTGGCCCCCTGCATTACGGCAAGCATTTCTTGGGACCGAGCCTGGCTCTTTCGCCGCTGATGGTGATCGTGGAAACGTTCAGCCATCTGGCGCGGCTACTCTCGCTCACCGTTCGACTTTGGGTAAATATGATGGTCAGCGAGCTGCTCTACGGGATTTTTCTGGGGCTGACCCTTGCTTTATTCCTCTTCGTGGGGAAACTCAACGCCTTGGGATATGTCTTGGCCCCGGTACCGCTTCTGGCACCGGTGATTTTTATTATTTTGCATATCTTTGTGGCGTTCGTTCAGGCGTTCGTATTCACGATCTTGCCGGTGATCTATCTGGCCGGCGCGGTTTCTGAAGGGCACTAGCCAGTTTTTCATAAGGGCATCATCCGCTGTCTCGCGTGAGCCCGGCTGCACGAGGATGTCGGGAACCACCTCCGAGCGGCAAATTCATAACCTGAGGAGAATGACCAGAATGAGAAAGTTCGCTGTGGTTGTACTCGTGGTCCTGGCTTTCTGCCTGATCGCGCCGGCTGTGTTCGCTCAAGGCAACGATCAGGCGGCAGCCCAAGCCACGAATTGGGTGGCCATCACTTCGGGCTTCGCGATGGCGATAGCTTCCGGAGCTTGCGGCATCGCGCAGGGCCGGGCCTCGGCAGCGGCATCGGAGGGCATGGCGCGCAATCCGGGTGCGGCGGGCGTGATTCAGAACATGCTGATTCTCGCGCTGGTGCTGATCGAATCGATGGCGCTGTACACCTTCGCCATCATCTTTATCAAAGTCAAATAGCAGTCAACTCGATTGGATTCGGAGGCCCGCAGGACGCAGCAGCGTTCTGCGGGCTTTTCGTTGGGCAAAGACTAAGGCAACAGCAGATTCTCCGATTTTTGGAGTCCGGCGGACTCCACCGGAGTCCTGAAGCCGGACCTCTTCGCCCGCCCATCAGGAGCATGGGCGGACTCCTCAGAATGACAGTCTCGTGCGCGGGGGGCCGAGGTGCACGGAGGATCCCCAGGGCCGCTCGCGACTTCTTTTCTTAGCATGCGCTTTCGCGCCGGGCTTGAGTGCGCCCTGGGCTAGCAGTTGCTGCGCGTTTACCGGCCGGGAAGGGAAAGTGCGGCCTGGGTGGCCAGGGCCATGACGCGGCCGGGAAACAGGCCGAGGTAGAACGTGCCGGCGGCGGCGACGGAGAGGACAAACGTGACGGCCCAGGGCATGGGGACAGGAGGCCAGGTCTGGTTCGGCTCGCGCATATACATGACCACGATCACACGAAGGTAATAAAACGAAGCGATGACGCTATTGATCGCGAGCAAGACCGCGAGCCAGACCAGGCGCGACGCGAGCGCCGCGTTGAAGATATAGAACTTGCCGAGGAAGCCCGCCGTTACCGGAAGCCCCAGCAGCGACAAAAGAAACAGCGCAAAACAGGCGGCCGCGACAGGCTGCCGCACGGCCAAGCCGCGGAAGTCGTCGATTTCCATGTGGCGTTCGGATTCGCCGCCAAGCTGGGAAACCAAGATGAAGGCGCCCAGCTTCATCAACGCGTAAACGGCAAGATAGTAGAGCACGGCGGCCACGCCGAGCTCCACTCGATCGGAAGCTGCCGCCGCGGCCAGCGCGACCAACATATAACCGGCGTGGGAAATGGAGCTGTAAGCCAGCATTCTTTTTACGTTCGATTGCGCCACTGCCGCTAGATTGCCCACGAACATCGTCAGCGCCGCGGAAATCCACAGCGCCCAGAACCAGAACGTGCCGGCCGCCGACACGCTGGCGAGAATTCGGAGCAAAAGCGCGAAGGCTGCCGCCTTGGGTCCCGCTGCCATGAGCGCGGTGACCGGGGCGGGAGCGCCTTCGTAGACGTCCGGGGTCCAAAGCTGAAAGGGCGCTGCGGCAACCTTGAAAGCCAAACCGACGAGCATGAGCGCCAGCCCCAGATCGAGCAGGCGTTCCCCGCTAGGCGTGGCAGGAAATGTCATGTGCGCGAGCTGTGTGGTGCCCGTGGCGCCATAAACCAGAGCGATGCCATAGAGGAAAAAAGCAGTGGCAAAGGAACCGAGAAGGAAATATTTCAGGGCCGATTCGTTGGAACGCGGAACGTCGCGGCGATAGCTGGCTAAAATATAGGTAGAAATGGAGCTGGTCTCGAGGCCGACGAACGCGGTCATCAATTCGGCGGCGCTGGCCATAACGCCCATGCCGGCCGTCGCGAAAAGGATCAAGGCGTAGTATTCACCGTGCTGGATGTGTTCGCGGTCGAGATAATCGGCCGAGCCGATCACAACCAAGAAGGCGACCGCCTCGACCACGACGTGCACGAAGACGCTAAAGCCGTCAATGCGCAGCAGTCCGGAAAACGCCGTGCCGGGAAGCGTGGCCGGATAGATCGTGGAGGCGAGCGCGAGGCCGCTGCCGAGAGCCGCCAGCGTGACCAGGACGTTTCGGCGCGCGCGCGTGAGAAACGGCTCGACGAGCATCAGCAAGATTCCCGAGAGGCACAGAATGATCTCGGGCAGCAGTCGCAGAATGTCTTCGCGCGGAGGAAACATCAGCGGAGGCCACCCGGAATCGGGGATCGACGTGAATCCATGACCGCTTGGGCGTTGTACGCCTGGGGCCGCTGCATGAGCATGAATACATTGCGCGTGGAGGCTTCCGTGCGTCGCGTAAAGCCGACGGAACCAATTCCCATCCAGAGAATGAGGACCGCCATCACGACAAGAACGGCCCATTCGCGACGATCGGCGTCAGCAAGTGTGCGATTCCTTTCCTGCGTGACCTCGCCGAAGAATACGCGCTGGTAGGCCCACAGGAGATAAATGGCCGAAAGAATCACGCCTATGGCGGCGGGAGCGGCCCAGTTCGCGTGGCGCACAAATGTGCCCGACAAGATCAGGAATTCGCCGACGAACCCATTGAGCATGGGAAGCCCGGCCGATGCCAGCGACACAAATAGGAAAAAAGCCGCAATCACGGGCAGCGGAGTGGCCAAGCCGCCAAATTCGCGAATCAGGTGCGTGTGCCGGCGGTCGTAAAGCATGCCGACGAGAACGAAGAGCGCACCCGTGGAAACACCGTGGTTCAACATTTGATACAGCGCGCCCTGTACGGCCGTCGGGTCGAAGGCAAACAGGCCGAGCACCACGAACCCAAGATGACTGACAGAGGAGTAAGCAACCAGGCGTTTGAGATCGGTCTGCACCATGGCCACCAGAGCGCCGTAGATGATGCCAATGATGGCCAAAACGGCGACATATGGCGCGAAACGGTGCGCAGCTTCGGGAAATAGCGGCAAGCAGAAACGCAGCATGCCGTACGTGCCCATCTTCAACAGCACGCCTGCGAGAATGATCGAACCGGCGGTGGGCGCTTCGGTGTGCGCGTCGGGCAGCCAGGTGTGCAGGGGAAAGAGGGGCACCTTGATGGCAAAAGCCAGAAAGAATGCGGCGAAGAGCAGAAGTTCGGTGCGAAGCGAGAGTGTCACCTGCCCGCTTACGAGCATGGATTGAATCTGGGGCAAATCAAAGGAGCCGCTCAGCTCATAGAGCCAGATCATGGCTACGAGCATCAGAATCGAGCCCAGCATCGTGTACAGAATGAATTTGATCGCGGCGTAGATGCGGCGTTCGTGGCCCCAAACTCCGATCAGGAGGTACATGGGAATCAGCATCACTTCCCAGAAAAGGAAGAAGAGAAAGAGATCGAGCGAGACAAAGACGCCGATCACGCCGGTTTCGAGCACCAGTAAAGTGATAAAGAACGCGCGTACGCGCTGCTCGATCGATTTCCAGGAAGCCAGGATAGCCACGGGCGTGAGTAACGTGGTCAGAATGACAAGAAATAAGCTGATGCCATCGATCCCGACGTGGTAATGGATCGGCGGGGAGGGAATCCAATTATGATATTCGGCGAACTGGTACTGCGCCGAATCGGGGGCAAAGCCGCGAATCAATAGAAGAGACAGGCCGAATTCAACCAGCGATATCGCCAGCGCAATCCGTCGAATCCATTCGTGATCATCGGCGCGCAACGTAAAGAGCGCGGCCGTTCCCGCCAAGGGAAGGAACGTCAAGACGGTGAGCAGATAGTAAGGCTGCATCAGCGCGCCATCCAGGCGAGCAGGGTGGTGAGCACGACCGCGCCCAAAATCACCCAAGACGCGTAGGTCCGCGTATTGCCGGAATTGAGATGCCGCAGGCGATCGCCAAATTCGCCAGCTTCGTGGGCCACGCCGTTCACCAAGCCGTCGATGGTTTCCTCATCCACGACGTGCCAGAGAAAATTCGTGGAAACCCATAGTAGCGGCCGCACGATAAAAAAATTGTAGAGTTCATCAACGAAATACTTTCCCGCAACCAGCCGATAAGGTCCGCGCAAGCTTTCGGCAAGGCGCTTGGGCGTTTCCGGCCTTCGTATGTACAGCCACCAGGCGAGGAGGAATCCCACGAAGGCAGCCAGCACTGGAGGGCCAAAAATGCTGGCGATCAATTGACCACTCCCCGTGTACGGTTCGGTTGAGCTCGAGGTTTCGCCGGCTGCGAAGACCGGCTTCACGAAATTATCGAAGTAATTGAGACCGCCCACCAGATGCGGCGCCGCCCACCACCCGCCCGCCAGCGAGAACAATGCCAGTACCGCAAGCGGCGCAAGCATGACCCGCGGCGATTCATGGACGTGCGTCTTTTTCGGATCAAAACGCGGCGGCCCGTGGAAAGTCATAAAAAGAAGACGGAACATGTATAGCGCGGTGAGTCCCGCGGTGAGCACGCCCAGCACGTAAATCACGGAATTGGCGTACGGGCCGGTGCGCGCGGCCTGCAGGATCTCGTCTTTGCTGAAAAAGCCGGAGAAGCCCGGCGTGCCCGAGATCGCCAGCGTGGCGACGAACATGGTGCCGTATGTCCAAGGGATGAACCTGCGCAGTCCGCCCATGCGTCGCATGTCCTGCTCGCCACTCATAGCGTGCATTACGCTGCCGGCTCCAAGAAAGAGCAGTGCCTTGAAGAAGGCGTGAGTCATGAGGTGAAAGATTCCGGCGCCAAACGCGCCGACGCCGCAGGCCAAAAACATGTAGCCCAGTTGGCTGATAGTGGAATAGGCCAGGGTTCGCTTGATGTCGGTTTGCACCAAGGCGATGGTGGCGGCGAAAAGAGCGGTTGCGCAGCCGACCACGGCGACAGCGAGCATGGCTGGCGGCGCGTGGATGAAAAGGACTTGCGAGCGCGCCACCATGTACACACCAGCAGCCACCATGGTGGCGGCATGGATGAGCGCGCTGACCGGCGTGGGGCCCTCCATCGCATCGGGCAGCCAGACGTAAAGCGGAAGCTGGGCCGATTTTCCCGTGGCGCCGGCGAGCAGCAGAAGGGAAATCGCCGTGAGAACTCCGTGCCCGGACGTTTCGATGGGCAGCGCGGCCGCGTCGTGAAATATCGAACCGAAATCGAGTGTGCCGAACTGGCGGAAGAGCAGGAACAGTCCCAGCAGGAAACCGAAATCACCGATGCGGTTCACCCAGAAAGCTTTATTGCCGGCATCCGTGGCGGTTTTCTTCAAGAACCAGAATCCAATAAGCAGATAGCTGCACAGGCCGACGCCTTCCCATCCGACGAAGAGCACCACGTAGTTCGCCGCCAGCACCAGGGTGAGCATGAAAAACATGAAGAGGTTGAGATAGGAGAAAAATCGGCGATAGCCGGCGTCGTCGGCCATATAACCGGTGGAATAAAGATGGATGAGCCAGCCGACGCCGGTCACGACCAGCAGCACGATCAGGGTGAGCTGGTCCACTTGCAGGGCGAAATCGGCGCGCAAACGGCCCGCCTCGATCCACGTGAAGTAAGACTGCACCCACGGAATTTGAGCCGGGCCGAGATTCGCAAATTCGCGTACCAGTTCGAGGGTGGCGAGAAAAGAAAGTCCGGTGCTGCCAAGGGCAACTGCGTTAATGGCGCGCCGCGGCCAGCGGACGCCAAAAATTCCGTTGGCAGCCGCGCCCAGCAAGGGCAACAGCGGAATGATCCAGAGGTGCTCGAGTATCAGCATTCCGGCCTTACAGCTTCAGCAGATTGATGCGTTCGACGTTGAGCGAGTGCCGGTTCCGTGCGATCACGATGACAATGGCCAGGCCCACGGCCGCTTCGGCAGCAGCCACGACGACTACGAAAAACACGAAGACTTGTCCTTGCAATTGCCCGAGGGCGCGGCCAAAGGCGATGAAAGCAAGGTTGACCGCGTTGAGCATCAACTCGATGGACATGAAAATGGTGATGATGTTCCGCTTGAAAATAAAGCCGATGACGCCGAGGCCAAAGAGGACGGCGCTGAGAGCAAGGTAGTAAGAAATGGGCACCAAGGTTTCTCTCCTTACCTTTTGCCAATTCGAGCAAGCGGTCAGGTAATTTTTTCTTGCCCGCCTTTGGCGGACACGCCTTCACTTCGCTGGGCCAGCACCAGCGCGCCAAGAATGGCGATGAGGATCAAAATGGACGTCAATTCAAACGGAAAAACGAAATCCTGGAACAGCAGCATGGATAACCCGCGCGTCACGCCTTCGGCGGCCGGTTGCGGCGTCATCGACGAAGTCGCGGCGCCAACCTGGTACGCAAGCTCGATGAGAAAGAAGATCGCCAGGGGCACGCCCGCATAACGCGCCATGCGGCTCATATTGGTGCGCTCTTCGACTCCGGCATTGAGCAGCATTATCACAAAAACGAATAGCACCATAATCGCGCCGGCATAAACGATGATCTGGACCGCGGCAATGAACTCCGATTCGAGAAGCAAGAAAAGTCCGGCCAGCGCAATCATGACGGTAATCAGGGAGATCGCACTGTGGATCGGATGCCGCTGCAGGATCACGTTCACGGCGCCGGCCACGGCAATGGCCGCGAGGATCAGGAAAATCGCCAGTTGACCGGTCATTTGCGCATCACCACCGCAAGGCTGGTCAGCACGACATTCAAGAGTGCCACGGGAAAGAGGAACTTCCATCCGAAGCGCATGAGTTGATCATAGCGAAAGCGTGGCAGCGTCCAGCGCACCCAAACATAAACAAAAAGCACCAGGAGTATTTTGGCGAGAAACCAGAAAGGTCCCTGAATGTCATCGATCACTCCCGGACGCGAGCAGAGAAATGATAGCGCAAAGAGGACTGCTCCCAGCAGTGGCAAAACGATGCGTCCGAATGGAGGATGGCGAACGCCATCGAGGATCAGGGCTACTCCGGCGGCGGCCAAGACGCCAGCCGGGAGATAGCGGGTCCAGTCCAGGCCCGGCGTTTGAGGAAAGGGCGAAAGCCAGCCGCCCAGGAACAGAATCGAGGCCAGACACGCGACCGTGATCATGCTGGCATATTCGCCTAGAAAGAACATGGCGAATTTGAAGCTGGAATATTCGGTGTGATAGCCGGCCACGAGCTCCGATTCGGCCTCAGCCAAGTCGAAGGGCGCGCGGTTGGTTTCCGCGATGGCGGCAACGAAGTAACAGAAAAATCCAAGGATTTGAGGGAACGTCGGGTTCAGCAGATTCCATTTTGGCAAGAATCCCCAACTGAATCCATCCTGGCTCCGGATGAGATCGCTAAGATTGAAAGTTCCCGCCAGCAACAGAATGCCGACGACGGAGAGCGTCAGCGACAATTCGTAGCTGATCATTTGCGCCGAACTGCGCAGCCCGCCAAGCAGAGAGTATTTGCTGTTCGAAGACCATCCGGCCAGGGCCACGCCATAGACGCCGACAGAGGTGATGGCAAAAATGGCAAGCAGGCCGACATTGATATTGGCCACAACGAGCGGCGTGGCCACGCCAAAAATGTGAATGGATGCAGGGCCAAACGGAATCATGGCGATGGCGGAAATAGCCAGCGTCATGGTGAGCAGCGGAGCGCCAAAATAGAGGAAACGATCCACCCCGGCCGGGGTGGCATCTTCCTTCAGGAGGAACTTGGCGCCGTCCGCCAGCGGCTGCAGTAAGCCGTGCGGACCGACGCGGTAAGGTCCCCACCGCCCTTGAAGATGGGCGGCAACTTTGCGTTCGAACCAGACCAGATAAGCGACGGCGGTGAGAACGAGAAATAGCAGCACCACGACCTTTATGACCGAGACGAGCAGGATCGACTGTGCCGCGGCGTCGGTCACGGGGTTGCGCCCGCTTCCCGCAGAGAGCGAATCACCCGGCAATAAGGGGTCAAGCTGCCGCTGGTGAAAAGCGAATCGTTATTGGAGAAGATTACGCCGTCAGCCGGTTCGGTGGGGCGATGACCATTGGTGGCCAACTTCTCCTGCGTTGGCTCGGCGGCTCCGGCCAGCAGGTTGGTCCAGGAGACGGCGTACCCCGGAACGTGCTGCGTGATTTCCTCGAACGCAGCGTCAGGCGTGCGCAGGCGGATCGGTTGCCCCAACCGCTGCTGCGCTAATTGGTACGAAAGAATCCGCAAAATGTCGAAATCCGAGCGGGCACCCATGAAATCCCCGCCCTTGCGCATGAGTTGGACCTCGCCGGCCGTATTCGTCATTGTGCCGCTTTTTTCGAATCCGGAAAGCGCCGGCAAGACGATGTCGGCAAGGCTCGCCGTCTCGGAGAGATACAAATCCTGGACGATGAGAAAATCGAGCTTACCCATACGCTTTGATCCGACGAAGTTCGTTTTCTTGACTGGATTTGCACCCACAACGTAGAGGGCCTTGAGACGCCCATCCGCGGCGGCATCCAGCATGGCGCGCGAATCAAGCCCCGATTTTTCCGGCAGCGTGGCGCCCCAAAGTTCACCGAAGAATTGGCGCGCGGCCGGGTTCGCGAGCGGCGCATATCCCGGCAAACAGTCGGGCAGAAGTCCCATATCCGCAGCGCCGCGCGAATTGGCGTAATCTCCAAGGGCCATGAATCGCGTGCGTTTGCCTTGGGCGGCGCGTTCCCGCGCGAGTTCTCCCAGACGAGCGAGAGCGGCGCCTTGAATGGCGGCGCCGAAGAGAACGGTGAGATCATTTTCCGCGGCAAGAGCGTCGCGGAAGCCCTGAAGGCGCCGGGCGAGATCGCTTTCGGGAACATTCGCCGCGCCGCTGGCAGAAAGCCTCCCAAGGACGGCCGCTTCTTCTCCTTCGGGAACGAGCACAGAGTCGCGGGCTTTGCTGTGAAGTTTCTGTTCGCGGGAGTCCAGAATATACAAGCGCGAACGATGATGCCGGATGGCTGCGCGAATCTGCCAGGCGACGAGAGGATTTTGCTCGGTGGCATCATTACTGATGAGCAGAATCGCCGGAGCGGCGGCAAGATCAGTCATGGTGGCAAAAACCGCGCCCGCGCCGGGGGACACATTTGTGTGCTCAGCGGCTAGAGCCATGAGACCGGCGTAATCTGCCGTGCGATGATGATCGACGTTGTTCGTCCCGATCGACGCCCGCGCGATGCGTCCCAGCAAATAGTTTTCTTCGTTGGTAGTGCGGTTCGAACCATAAAAACCGATCGCACCCGGGCCGTTCTGCTTGTGTATTGCCGCCAGACGCATGGCGGTCTGTTCCAAAGCCTCTTGCCAGCTCGCCGGCTCGAGCCTGCCGCCGAGGCGGATCAAGGGCTGATTCAGCCGCTCGGGATGGCGAGTGAAGTCGAAAGCAAAGCGGCCTTTGGCGCAGAGAAAATCACCGTTGTTGCCGGAGAGGTCGCGATTATTAACGCGGAGAATTTCGTGGTTGCGCACGCTGAGCGTCGTTTTGCAGCCGTTGGAACAGTGCGCGCACACCGTCGACACATACTGCATCTCCCACGGGCGTGTGTGATAGCGATAGGTACCGCTGGTCAGAGCGCCCACCGGGCAAATGTCGATGCACATGCCGCACTCGACGCATTCCAGATGGCCGTCGCGATTGGGAATGATCACCGAATTGGCCCCGCGTTGGCCGACGCCCAGCGCCTTGACGTCCATGCCTTCGTCGCACACGCGCACACAACGGAAGCAGAGGATACAGCGAGGCGCGTCGTAATAGACGATGTTGGACCACTTCACCTCGGGGACGTGGAGTTTTTCCTCGACAAAGCGGCTGCGATCCGCGCCGTAGCGGAAGGTCATGTCCTGCAGTTCGCATTCGCCGCCCTTATCACAGACGGGGCAATCGAGCGGGTGATTGGCGAGCAGAAATTCCAGCATGGACTTGCGGGCTTCGTGTACTTGCGGCGTATCGGTGCGCACGACCATGCCATTCACGGCCGCCAACGTGCACGCGGTTTGCAGCTTGGGAGCTTTTTCGACTTCGACGAGGCACATGCGGCAGGCGGCTTGCAGCGCCAGACCCGCGTAATAGCAGAACGAAGGCACCTCGATGCCTTGTTGCCGCGCCGCCTCGATAACCAGAGTCCCGGGGGGCACCGTCAATTCGCGGTCGTCGAGCTTGAACTTTATTTCCGCAGTCTCTGCCATGTTGTTGAGATTACCCGAGAGCCGAAGCCAGCACTTCCGCCGGCTGATAAGGACACCTGCCCGCGAGATGTTCCTCGAATTCGTGAGCCCATTTTTTAACGATGCTGATCGTGGGCAGGGCCGCCGCGTCACCCAGCGGGCAAAAGGTTCTGCCCAGCATGTTTTTCGATAGCTCACCGATCAGAGCAATGTCTTCCCGGCGGCCGCCGCCGGAATGGAAGCGATCGAGCATCTTGCGCAGCCAATCGGTGCCCTCGCGGCAAGGTATGCACCAGCCACAAGATTCGTGCGCGTAGAAATGCATGATGCGCCGGGCGACGTCCACCATGCATGTTCCTTCGTCTATCACCACCAGGCCTCCCGACCCGAGCATCGATCCGGCCTTGGCCACCGATTCGAAATCCATGGGCAGATCGATCTCTTCGGCCTTGAGCAGCGGGCAAGAGCTCCCGCCCGGAATTACGGCTTTCAGTTTTCTGCCGTTGGGTATGCCTCCGGCGACGTCTTCAATCATGCGTCTCAAGTTAAATCCCATTGGCAATTCGTAGATGCCGGGCCGGTTCACGTGGCCGGAGATGCAAAAAAGCCGCGTGCCGCCATTCTTGGGTGAGCCCAGTCCGGAATACCATTCGCCGCCGCGATGAAGGATTGCCGGAATCGCAGCGAGCGTTTCCACGTTGTTGATGACGGTGGGCGAGCCATAGAGGCCCACGACGGCAGGGAAGGGCGGACGAATGCGCGGGTAGCCGCGCTTGCCCTCAAGCGATTCCATAAGCGCGGATTCCTCGCCGCATTCGTAAGCGCCCGCGCCGGTGTGCGTCGTCAAATCGAAATCGAAGCCGCTGCCCAGGATGTTTTGCCCCAGATAACCGCGGGCATAAGCCTCTTCGATGGCGGCATCGACGATTTCTAAAACGTAGCGATATTCACCGCGAATGTAGATATATCCGCGGTGTGCGCCGACGGCGCGGCCTGCAATGGTGACGCCTTCGATCAGTTGGTGGGGAGCCATCTCCATCAGCGGCCGGTCCTTGCAGGTGCCGGGTTCGCTCTCGTCGGCATTGCAAAGAATGTACTTGGGCTTGGCCGATTCCTTGGGGACGAAACTCCACTTCATCCCGGTGGGAAAACCGGCGCCGCCCCGGCCGCGCAAATTCGACTTCTTTACCTCTTCGGTGACCTGCTCCGGTGTGAACTCTTTGAGAGCGCGTTCCAACCCTTTATAGCCGTCGTGCTGCAGGTAAACATCGATCTTGTGCGATTCCGGAACGCCAAAAAGCCGGCTGATCACGGGCACTTCGGCAGGATGGCGATCGTGCACGGCGCCGGAGATCGGCTCGGACCTGGCAGGCCGCGAGCCCTTGTCCAGAGCGTCGAGCAAATCATCGGTGCGGCGCTGGGTAAGGTTTTCGTAGAAATCGTAGTTGACCTGCATGGCGGGCGCGCCGGTGCAGGCGCCAATACATTCCACTTCTTCCAGCGAAAACATGCCGTCAGCGGTGACCTCTTTATTTCCGATCTCGAGTTTCTTCTGCACGAAGTCATAGACCTCGTTGCCACCGCGAAGCATGCAGGAGACGTTCGTGCATACCTGAACGTGATATTTGCCCGCCGGTTTGCGCCGGATCATGGAGTAATAGGCCAGCGTTTCGTCCACGTGCAAAGGACTGAGCCCGAGGCGATTGGCGATCTCCGATATCAGATCATCGCTCACGTACCCTAAAACGTCCTGCGCGTAAAGAGCCATGGGCACGAGCGCCGAACGCTTCACAGGATAACGTGCGATGAGCGCCTGAAATTTTTGTTCGAGGACGAGGGGTAGCTCCATCAGCGGTCCACTTCTCCGAGGACAATATCGGTCGTTCCGATGCACGCGATCAAGTCGGCCACCAGGCCGCCTTCCGCGAGTTTCGGCAGCGCCTGCAAATTGACGAATGAAGGCGCGCGCACCTTCACGCGGTAAGGCTTCGGAGAGCCGTCGCTTACGATGAAGTAACCCACTTCACCGCGCGGCGATTCCACGCGTTGATAAACCTCGCCGGGTGGCGGGGCAAAGCCCTCAGTGAAAATCTTGAAATGGTAGATCAGTGCTTCCATCTCCGTCTTCATCTTTTCTCGTTGCGGCGGAATAACACCCGGCGCATCGGCCCTGATGGGCCCTTCGGGCGGAATTTTGTTCATGGCTTGGCGGATAATTTTCAGGCTCTCGCGCATTTCAGCCACGCGCACGAGATAACGGGCATAGGAATCGGATTCCGTGCGCGTTGGGATATCGAAGTCGAATTCTTCATAGCTGGAATAGGGAAAAAATTTGCGTACATCGTAGGCCACGCCAGTAGCCCGCAGCATGGGACCGGAAACTCCCAGGGCGATGGCATCTTTGGCTTCCAGTATGCCAACTCCCACGGTGCGCATCAGCCAGATGCGATTGCGCGTGAGCAGGTTTTCGTATTCCTCGATGCGGGATGGAAGCATGTCAATGAAGCGGCGAACGCGCTCCAGCCAGCCCGGCGGCGGCTCCAGGGACAGGCCGCCAATTCGGAAATAGCTGGTCATCATCCGCTGGCCGGAGACCATCTCGAAAATCTTTAGAATCTCCTCGCGTTCACGGAAACAGTAGAGCATCACGGACGTCGCGCCCAAATCCATGGCGTGTGTTCCGACCCACACCAGATGGGAGTTCAGGCGGGTCATCTCCGTGAGCAAAACGCGGATGTATTGGGCCCGCTTGGGGACTTCCAGGCCCAGGAGCTTCTCCACCGCCAGGCAATAGCCAAGGTTATTCGAGAGCGGAGCCAGGTAGTCGATACGGTCGGTCAGCGTGATCGCCTGGGAATAGGTAAGAGCTTCGCAGCTTTTCTCGATGCCGGTATGTAAATAACCAATTTCGGAACGCGCTTTGACCACGGTTTCGCCGTCGAGTTCGAGCACCACGCGCAACACGCCATGCGTCGAAGGGTGTTGCGGCCCCATATTCAGGACCATCGTTTGAGCTGCGCCGGCGGCGGTCTCAACCGTGGTGGTCATGTGCGGAATCCTTCCACCGGATAATCCTTACGGAGAGGATAACCCTCCCAATCGTCAGGCATCAGGATGCGGTGCAGGTCCGGATGTCCCTCGAAACGAATGCCAAAAAGATCAAAGATCTCCCTCTCATGCCAGTTTGCGGTGGGCCAAACGGGAATTACCGTGGATATGACCGGCTCTTTGCCCGGGAGCCAGACGCGCAGGCGCAGCGTCTGGCGTAACGGAATCGACAGCAGGTGGTAATTCATCTCGAAACGAGGCTCGATCGGGAAGCGGTCTACCGCGGAGATATCCGAGAGGAAATCAAACTGCAATCCCGGTTCGGCTTGCAGGAGCTGGGCAGCCCGTAGAAGCTGTTCCGGAGGCAGCACAAGCGTCAATTCGCCCCGGAATTCGGAGGCTACAGCAATCACCTTCTCGTCGGCGGCGCGCAAACGTTGGACAATCGAGTTTTGATCGAGGTTGGCCTTGTCGGTCACGGTTGGCGGTCCCGCTGCATTTTCGAGGGGCTCCAATCGAGAGCCCCCTTCTTCCAGAGGTAAATATAGCCCGCCAGCAAGATCAAGATGTATACCAGCATCTCGGTAAAGCCGAACCACCGCAGTTCTCGATAGACATAGGCCCAGGGGTACAAGAAGACTGCTTCCACGTCGAAAAGGATAAAAACCATGGCCACGAGATAGAACTTGACGTCAAATGGCTCGCGAGCATCGCCGACCGGCATGACGCCGCACTCATACGGCTGCATCTTTTCGCGACTGGGACGATGCTGGCCGATCAAGCTCGAAAGCAAGAGGAGAATACAGGCGAGTCCCAACGCGATCAGGAGATGTATTAACAGCGGAGCGTAAGCTTGGGCCAGGTTCCCGGACATAAGCACACAGGCTATAATAACGACGCTTCATCGACGGGTCAATCAAGCGGCCCGGCAAGAAAAAATTACCAGCGAAAAATGAAATACGGCTTCAATTCGAAGATGCAAATCGGCCCGGAGTTCTACGACGTGCAGACCGAGGATCGCGGCGCCTCTCATCCATTCATCGACACGCTGGTGTTGATCCAGGGGAGGGTGGTCTACCGGCACAGCACCAGCTATGAGGATTTGGCGGCCAGTGGGGCTTTGGATCAGGCCATTCTGCGCGCTCGCGTGGAAAAACAGCACAGGGAAATACTCGAAGCCTTACGCGGCGGAGCTCTCTCGCTGGACAAAGCGGCGCCGGTCAAGAAGGAGGGCCTCGCGGTCAGGCTCCTAAATGCCGGGTCCTGGCTGGAGTCCGGGCACGTCTCGCTGAATATTGAAGTTTCCTCCAAAGGCGGCGGCCAGCCCGTGACCGGGGCTCAGGTTGAGGCTTTCATCGAAGGCGGAGCAGGCGCGCCCGAGAGCCACTTTGCACAGACCGACGCAGAGGGGCGCACATCTTTGCAGTTTCCGTTTCCAACTCTCAACGAGTCCTCGCTCGCTGCATTGGTCATACGGGCTCACATGGGCGAAGGCCGCGAGGAGTTGCGCTATCAATTGAAGCCCAAACGCCCAAATCGATAGATGAGCGAAACCGTGAGCATACAGGTGAACGGTGAAGCGCATGAAGTGCCGAAGGGACTGAACGTCGTGCAGCTCGTGGCTCAGCTAGGTCTGACGGCGAATCGGCTCGCCATTGAGCGAAATCTCGAAATTGTTCCACGAGGGCAGTGGGGAACGACGCTCGTCTCCAGCGGAGATCGATTCGAAATTGTGCACCTGGTTGGCGGCGGCTGAGCACTCTGACGGTGGCGAAAGAAAGACCCGCGCTAGGCGTCTGAGTACTCGAAAACTAAAAAGTTGTCATTCAGAGAAGTCCGCCAGTGCTCCCGCTCTGGTGTGCGACGAGGAATCTGCTGTTGTTGCGAGATGGCGAAAAAGCAGATCCCTCGGTCGCCACGGCGACCTCGTGATGACACCTCTAGTCTTATTGGAGCCTAACTCGTTGCGGCTAATTTGTTGCGGCTCGCTCGCACGCCTACTCAGAAGCCGGCGAGCAGATGTCCTAGTTTCGTAGACTTCGTAAGCAGGTAATTTCGCGCGGCATGCGTTCCCCGCGGCTGGCAAGGCACTCGTTCGACCACCTTAATTCCGTGCGATTCAAGCTGACGGACCTTGTCGGGATTGTTCGAGAGCAGACGTACGCGGTGCACTCCGAGTGCTCGGAGGGCAGCGGCGGAGAAGCCGTAATCCCGCGAATCGGCGGCGAATCCCAGGTGTTGATTCGCTTCCACAGTATCCATACCCCCATCTTGCAGCTCATAGGCACGCAGTTTATTCATGAGCCCGATACCACGGCCCTCCTGAGGAAGATAAAGAAGAAGACCCGCGCGGGAGGCGGCGATCTTTCGCAGCGACAATTCCAGTTGAGCGCGGCAGTCGCAGCGCTGCGATCCCAGCACGTCGCCGGTAAGGCATTGGGAATGAATGCGAACCAAGGGGATAGCTCCGCCATTCAGGCGTCCGCGGGTAAGGACGACCGCGCTCTCCTCAGGTTTCTCTCCCTCGATTCCCAGGATTGTGAAACGCCCATATTGCGTGGGTAGGTTGGCCTTGGCTACCACGCGGATTTTCTCTGCGGGGTAGCCAGCACCGGCACCATTTGCGCGCTTTGGCTTCATGGATCTTCGTAGTATAGCAGTAACCCAGCTTTACATCGCCGGGGGTGATTGGCTAACGTAAGCAAGAGCCGAGCCATAAATCCATGCAGATACTTTCCAGCACCCAGGGTCTGCTATTCACGTTGCTCTTGAAAGTGGGTGTCGCCGCATCCATGGCGGCTCTGCTCGCGCGCTGGGCGATTTTTCGCCGCGTTCTCTACACCGAAGTGCGTGACTCCGATCAGAAAGTGAAGCTGCTGCTTTTCCTCACCCCTGCACTTGCGATCAGCGTGCTGCTGAGGCTGGTGTATACCCCTTATGAGTTTGCCGATCTGATGGCGGAGGGCTCTTTCCTCCTGGGCCTGCTTGGGGGCCTCGTCGTAGGACCTTTGGGGGGCTCGATTGTCAGCCTGCCGGCCTTCTTTCATCATGAATGGCTGGCAGCCCCCGTGGCGGCAATGGCTGGATTGATGGGCGGCCTGATTCGGCAGGCGATCCCCAATAAAGAGGACATCTGGAGTTTCGGGCCATTTACGTTCCTGAATTTTCCGAAATGGGTCACCCGTATGGTGCGGCGCTCGAGCGTCGGGTGGGAAGTGCTGCCACTCGCCGGTTGTGTCGGGCTCGAAGTCGGACGGCTGCTGCTCGGCCATTCGGTGCCCTCGCGCTGGCTTTTCATCATCGATGCCCGCAACTGGTGGTCCGTACTTCTGCTCATGCTGGCGACGGTAATGACGGTGGCGGTGCCGATCAAGATCTGGAATAACACCCGGATTGAAATGAACCTCGAGCAGCATCAGCAACTATTGCTCAAGGCGCGCATGGATGCTCTCACCAGCCAGATCAACCCACATTTTCTGTTTAACACGCTCAATACGGTAGCTTCATTGATTCGTTACGATCCTGATCAGGCGCGTGTGGTGGTTCTAAAGCTGGGCAATATTCTCCGCCGGCTTCTGCGCAAGCACGAGACGTTTGTGGCTCTGCAGGAGGAACTCAACTTTATCGACGATTATTTGGATATCGAGGTAGCGCGATTTGGCCGCGACAATCTGCAAATCTTCAAGCACGTCGATCAGAATACGCTCGAGGCCTTTGTGCCCAGCATGCTGCTACAGCCTATAATCGAAAACTCCCTCAAGCATGGCTTGGCGGCGAAACTTGCGGGCGGGCAAATCACCATTCGCACGTCACTAAACGACGGGCGATTGGTCATCGAAGTGGAAGATAACGGCGCGGGCATACCCGAGGAGCGCATGCCGCAGGTCTACGTGGACGGCATCGGAATCAGCAACGTCCACGAACGCCTTCGCGTACTTTATGGCAACGACTTCCAGTTGCAGATTTCCAGCCGTCAGGGCGCGGGAACGCTGATCCGCATCGAAGTTCCAGAGCTTGTTTCGGAAATGCCGGGAGCGAGCGCCGGGCTTAACTGACGTCCCGCAGCCTGTCTTATTTATTTAGGTGCGGCGGCGCTCATACCCAAGTGCATCCTGCTTTGTAATTGAGGCCTGGCTTACTGCCCGTTGCTGCCACCGCCGGCCGCTTCCTCCCCATCTTTGTAAACGTACTTGATCACCTGCTTGTAGATCAGCAGATTGGGGCTGCCGAAGCGGGTCAGCTTGATGCAATCCCGGTCATACCACTCAACGGTTCCACGCAAGGTTTCACCGTCGGTCAGCACGATGGTCATCGGCGTGTGCGCCTGCATCTGCTTCACCCAGTAAAAGTTCTCCGCGTGCGTTTGTTCCGGAGGCGCGGGCTTTTTGTGCGGCTGGGGTCCGCTCGCGTGAGAGCGGGTTACCGGCGGTTCCTTCACCTCAGTTAAGGTCGGACGGAATAATTTGCGATTAACCATCCCTTCTCCTTCTATGATTACCTGCTCCGAATTAAGTATGGGAGGTGCAGCTCGCTGGTTAAGATGCGCGCCACCGTGAGTTAGTTACGCGATAATTTCCACCGCGCTTATTTTTTGCAAGCTTCGGATAAGGATAAAGCGATCGCGTCCAAGCCAAGTTGCTTATTTACGTTTCGCCGCAGACGCCCGCCGAGTTCATCGAGGGCTTCCACAGCTGATGCGACCCACGCGGTGTCGACCTGCCGGCTGAGTTTGGCGAGCTCTTTGGCGAGCGATGGGTTGCGCCCGCCCTGGCCTTTGAAACCTGCGGAGAGCTCCAGCAGATCGTTCAACAGACTATAAAACACTTCCAGCACAGTTTCAAAGGGCGTCTTCTGGCCCTTCACCAGGCGCGCCGTTTCGTTGAACAGATCCGTCGAGGAGCGCCTCTCGATCATTGCTGCGAGCACGCCCAGGGCCGTTTTTCTCAGCTCAACCGTCTCGGCGAGATCCATGGTCAAGGCCGCCCCGGGACTGCCTTCGGCCAATTGCGCGGCAAGCTTGCGTTGCGCGGGAGAGAGATCATCGCGCTGACGCAATACCTGCTCGACTTGATCGTATTCCAACGGGCTGAAAAAGAACTGCAAGCAGCGCGATCGAATCGTCGGCAGCAGTAAGTAGGGATTAGGGGTAAGCAAGATCAGAGTGGCAGTCTCGGGCGGCTCCTCCAGGATCTTGAGGAAGATGTTGGCATGATCCCAGCGCATGGTTTCGGCTCCGTCAATAATGAAGACGCGGCGCTTCGTGAGCGGCTTGAAATAGGCAGCGCGCTGCACGGCCCGCAATTGGCCCACGTGAAGGATAGGCCTCGCCACGGGATTCTTGAGCCGCACTGGATCAGGCACGATGGCCCACACATCCGGATGTGTTTCCAGCAGGAGCGGGACACGTTCGACCGTGGCCGAGTCTGCTCCTTCCCCGCGTTCGATAAGGCCCTGCTCGACGAGCGCGGGGATCTTCTGCAGCCTCGCGATCGCCCGGCAGGGAGCGCATTCGCCGCAGAAATCGTCGGCCAGCCTCTCACAATTAGCCGCCTGCGAGAACATTCGCGCCAAGGTCAACTTCCCCACGCCGCGGGTCCCGGCGAACAACATGGCGTGCGGGATTCTCTCCGTGGCGAGCATCCCACGCAGGGCGGCAACGATTCGCGAATTGCCAAGGAATTCTGAGAATGGCATGAGCGGTAACTTTTTTGAAGCTTTGCTGCTACATCGATGAAGCCAAAAGTTTCGCTGTTTTTACTACGGCTGCTGCGTTGTTCACGGCTGAGCCACGCGCGAGAGCACACGAGAATCGATGGCTTCGATCACGTCTTGGTGAATCTCCTTGGGAGCCCTATGTGAGGCGGAATGGGCGTCGAAACAGTCTATGGTGACCCAGTTCGGTGCTTGTGCGAGTTGATCGTATACGCGCGCTGCCTCTCTCAGATGCAGGAGGTCGGACTCCTGGAGATCCCGCCGCATCGCTGTGTAGCTGCGCGCGGACTTAAGGCCCACGAGCCGGTGCCCCTCTTGTGCCGGAACTCGCAGATAAATGACCAAGTCTTCGGCGGGAAGACCGTAGGTGCCATATTCCAGCTGTCGCAGCCAAGAGATAAATTCGGCACGACTTTCGGCCGGCACGCGCGCCGCTTGGTGGGCGAGATTGGAAGCGATGTAACGATCCGTGACGATTGCCTGGCCAGAATTCAGAGCCGCCTGCAATTCAGCCTTTGCCTCAAAACGGTCCCCCGCGTAGAGCAGTGCCGAAAAATGGGCATCTACATTAGTCAGCGGGCCGCAGTCGCCATTCAAAAATCGCGCGATCAGGCGGCCGAATGAAGATTCGTACCGGGGAAAGCTAAATCGCACCAGGGCAATTCCGCGTTGTTCGAAGGTGCGAGCAAGCAGGTCCGCTTGTGTTCGCTTACCTGCGCCATCGATGCCTTCAATTACGATGAGCTTTCCGCGAGGCATGCGCCGAGGCCAGTGTAACCCGGCCTGGCAGAGCCCGCAACGCGCCGCCGCAGCACGTTCAAGTGGCAACTCTGCTAAAATTCCGCGGCATGGGAACTTCGCACAGCACGGTGGCCGAAAATGTCACGGCCGTTCAGGAGCGGGTGGAGCAGGCTGCGAAGCGGGCCGGCCGAAAAGCGTCAGACGTGACGATTGTAGGGGTATCCAAGACGTTTCCCGCGGAACGCATCCGCGAAGCCTTTGAATCGGGTATCCGGCATTTCGGTGAAAACCGAGTTCAGGAGTGGGAATCGAAGGCTCCCGTTGTCGAGGGTTTGGCGGCAACCTGGCACTTGGTCGGCCATCTGCAAAGGAACAAGGCCGCGCGAGCCATTCGCCTTTTTCACACGATCGATTCGGTCGATAGCCTGCCCTTGGCCGAAAAGCTCAGTGCCGCTGCCGGCGAAGGCCGCCGCTTGCCGATATTGATCGAGGTGCGGCTGGATCCCACTATGACCAAGACGGGATGCGATCCTGCGGAACTCTCGCGCCTTGCCGAAGGTGTGCTTCTGATGCCCCGCCTGGAATTGCGAGGCCTGATGAGCGTCCCGGAACTAACCGCGGACCCGCAGGAAGTGCGGCCGGTCTTTCGGCGCCTGCGCGAGATGCGCGATGCCGTCGCACGGCAACTCGGTTGTTCTTTGCCGGAACTATCCATGGGCATGTCCCGCGATTTCGAGATAGCCATCGAGGAAGGGGCCACGCAGGTCCGCATCGGAACCGCGCTTTTTGGCGTCCGGCATGCTCGATGATCGCAATCCGTGAGCGCGAGGGCCGCTTGAGCTTCCTCGTTCGAGTGCAACCGCGCGCAAGCCGCAACGAAATCGACGGCGAATGGCAGGGCGCCTTGCGTATTCGGTTGAACGTTCCTCCTGTCGAGGGCCGCGCCAACGAAGCTCTGCGGCGTTTTCTGGCGGATCATTTGAATGTGCCTGTGAGCGCTGTTAAAATCGCCTCGGGTGAGCGAAGCCGTCTGAAGCGCGTTGAAGTTGAAGGCGCAAGCGCCGGTCAGATCCACGCCATGGCATGTTCGGAAGCAGCGCCCGCAATCGAGAAGTAATGCCGCCAATCGATACGATACAAAAAGAATTGCGATCCGCGGGCCTGGACGGCTGGCTTTTCTACGATTTTCATCATCGCGACCCGATTGCATCGCGTGTATTGGAACTGAATGGCGCGGGCATGGGCACGCGTCGCTGGTTCTACCTGATTCCCAGCCGCGGCGTTCCGCGGAAGCTGGTCCACCGGATCG
>Ga0207133_1021_pt1 | contig 31213 bp, 30 predicted proteins | sample Alteio_BWMinHeat_11_FD_153537 | JGI IMG/M metagenome (GOLD analysis project Ga0207133, IMG submission 153537) | Enriched cells from forest soil in Barre Woods Harvard Forest LTER site, Petersham, Massachusetts, United States -... | ecosystem: Environmental > Terrestrial > Soil > Temperate forest >... | reverse complement strand
TAGATCGGATTCGACCTTGCGGAGACTAATCTTCAGCCGGTCGCCAATATCGGAACTGCTTGCCCCCTCCAAGACCAGTTTCAGCACCTTTCGCTCGCGGGTTGTCAGTTTGTCAGAAAGTTTCGGCCAAGTAGTCCGAAACTTTTGCAAATAGCTGCGAGTGAAAACCTCGGAGAGCAGTGGACTCAGGTAATGCCGGCCGGCAGCCACATCGCGGATAGCCTGGAAGAGGTCCGCTCCAGCGGACTCTTTGACGATGTAACCAGCCGCGCCGCTTCCGAGCGCGTCCAATAAATACGCCTCGTCCCCGTACATGGTAAGGATAATCACGCGAGTTTTCAATTTCAAGCGCGAGAGCCTGCGGGTGGTTTCCAGACCGTCCAGGCCAGGCATCATCAGATCGACGATTAGCACCTTGGGTTTCCGGCGCTTGACCAGCTCGAGGGCCTCGACCCCGTCAGCCGCTTCACCCACAACAACAAATTCTGGATCCGATTCCAGCAAGAGCCGGAGCCCTTGCCTCACGACAACATGGTCATCAGCCAGCGCGACGGTCACCATGACGCTTTTCAAAAAACCTTAAGACTCCTTTTTTTGAGAGACGCGCAACAACAGACTGCGGCCGGTCGCAGCGGGGTTCGCGCTTGGAACCGAGTCCATCAAGATATGGCCCCTGAATCTTAGAATATCACGAAGTTTCATTGGAAAACCGATGACTGTCCCGTACAGATGGACTGCCATTCCGTGCTACCGGGAGCCGGGACCAAATCCTTGGCCGCACAGCAACTTAGCTTGAATAAGAAAACCTGTCGTTTGTGGTCCAGTGTTCACTTTTGAATAGACATTGGGCCAATCACCCTCGAACTTGGTTAAGCTCTAATACAAATTGAGTTTTTCTTTTTGCTTAGGATAGGATTACGGGAAACAGGCATGCCAGTGGCGTGCCACTGGTGCTTCACTGACAGTCGCAAGATCAATCTGGAATAAAGGATGGACCGCGGTGGCGAGAGCAAAACGAAGGCCTCAAGGGAGAGCGGGAGGACCGCGGAAAAAAACCAAAGAGCTTCCGAAGGTGTCGACCGGCATTGCCGGGTTGGATTTGGTGTTAGGCGGTGGCCTGCCCGCTGGACGCGTGACCCTGCTTAGCGGCGGCCCCGGAAGCGGCAAGAGCATGATCGGATTGCAATGCCTGCTCCACGGCGCCGCCGGCGGAAGGCCGGGCGTTCTGGTTATGTTCGAAGAACGCGCCGCGGCCGTGCGTCAAAACGCTTCAGGCCTGGGATGGGAGACGACTCGGTTAGAGAAGAAGAACAAGCTCTACCTAATGGATGCGCGTTTGGATCCCGAAGCGGTGATCTCCGGCGAGTTTTCCATCAAGGGTCTGCTGGCGATCCTGGATCAGCGGATCAAGGCCATGCGCGCCAAGCTGATCTTGATTGATGCGGCGGACGCGCTCTTGCATTTGTACGATAGCCCCCTGCGCGAGCGTCGCGAATTATATACATTGCACGAGTGGCTGCTGGACCGGGGATTAACCGCGATCATGACGGTCAAGACTGTCCCGCAGGAGGAAGCTCCCTCCCAGTATGCATTTCTGGACTTCATGGCGGATTGTGTGATTCACGTGGACCAGCGCGTCACTTCCCAGATCACCACGCGCCGCTTGAGAGTGATCAAGTATCGTGGTTCGGGTTATGGCCGTAATGAATATCCCTTCATCATCGATGAGAACGGCATAAGCATCATTCCGATTACCAGCAACATTTTGCAGCACCGCGCCCCCGGCCCCAAAGTGTCCAGCGGGCAGGCTTGGCTGGATAACTTGCTCGGCGGCGGCTTCAAAAGTGGTACAAGCATCCTGATCGCAGGGACCGCCGGCGCGGGAAAGTCCACAATGGCCTGCGCCTTCACCCAGGCCGCTTGCCTGCGGGGTGAACGAGTGCTTTACCTCAATTTTGAGGAGTCGGCAGAAGCAATGGTCAGCAACATGGTTAGCCCAGGTCTTGACCTACAGCCGCTAATCCAGACGGGGAAGTTGGTGGTCCGTTCCTACTTGCCGGAAGCGATGGGTGTGGAGGAGCATTTGTTTCGCGCCTTGAAAGACCTGGATGAGTTTCAACCGCGGCACGTGATCGTGGATGCGATCTCGGCGTGCAAGCGCATGGGCTCGGAGCAAGCTGCGTTTGAATACCTGATGCGGATTCTGAACGCTTGTAAAGAGCGTGGCGCTACCTGCATCTATATCAACCAGACCGCGGGTTTGGATATCGTCGCAGAGATCAGCGGGATCGGCGTTTCGTCCATCATCGATACCATCATCCTCCTACGGCATCTTCCCATCGGAGGCGCTGTAGCGCGGCAGTTGATCGTCATGAAGTCAAGAGGGTCGAAACATTCTGAACAGTTCCATGAATTCCGCATCACCGATCGTGGTATCGATCTCGTTAAGACCTAGCAGAGCTATGCGGTGAGCATCTCGGCGTAGCCGATAGCGGTACGGAAGAAATGGAGCTCGATGAAGAAAGCTCGCAAAGGCGAGAAGCGGAGAACCGCAAAGCCTGCACGCGAGACCTATGTCTTCCGGTTGTTTGTGGCCGGCAATGAATCAAACTCCTCGCAAGCCAGGGGGAACGTGACACGGCTCTGCGAGGAGCGCATCAAGGGGCGTTATAGAATCGAGGTCGTGGACGTACTGAAAGACGTCTCTAGTGCTCACAAAAATAAAGTGCTGGTAACGCCCACGCTGATCCTGATCAAGCCCCTCCCGAAGGTCACTGTGTTGGGCAACCTCAATGATACCCGGCAAGTCCTTGCCGCGCTCAGGCTGAACGGTAACGAGCGATGAATAACCAGAAACCGCCATACCACGAACTGGAGAGCAAGATGGAAGAGGCAGAGAAACTCATTCACGCCCTGAGGACCCAACAGGTGGACGCGATTGTCGGTGAGCGCCACATCATGCTTGTTCGTTTGAAGCAAGCGGAAGAGAACCTCAAGAGTTCGCGGAATCAATTGCGGGCCCTCGCGTCTTACTTGCTGTCGGCGCGCGAGAATGAAAGGGCGGTGATCGCTCGTGAGCTTCACGATGAGTTTGGCCAGGGGCTTACCAGCTTGCAGTTAGGATTGTCCTGGATATCCCGCAAGTTGACTCCAGGACCACGGGCGTTGCAGGACAAAATCAAATCGCTATCAGCCACCACGACGAACTTGATGCGGTCGGTGAAAAACATCGCGAGCGAATTGCGCCCCGGCGTTTTGGATGAATTGGGCCTGGTTAAGACCCTGAAATCGGAGGCGAGGGAATTCGAGGGACACACGGGGATACGGTGCAGATTTAAGACCAATACTGAAAAAGCCAAGTTCGACCGTTCGGCGGCAGTGGCTATTTTCAGGATCGTCCAGGCAGCTCTTACAAATGTTGCCCGGCATGCTCACGCTTCGCGGGCCCGCATTGCTTTGATGAAGAGAAAAAACGGCCTGACTCTGACCGTGACGGACAACGGGAAGGGCATCAGCAGGAAGCTGGTGTATGGGCATGATTCGCTTGGCATTACCGGCATGCGCGAGCGCGCGCTTGCGCTGGGGGGTACGTTCACACTCGGAGGCTCAGGAAGCAAAGGTACAATATTGACGGTACAGATTCCGCTGTCCAGGGTCATTATCGGGCCGGCCTCCAGCCGCTCGCGCAATACTCCGCAGTTCTGATTCGAGACAAGTCTAAATAAGTCTGGCCCGCCCAGAAGAGCAGGCCGGACATTCGTGTGTTCAGGGGAAGCCCCGTCGCGACATCGAGCAGAAGAAAGCATGAATTCTCGCGGTCCGTTCGACGGCCAATCATTCCCCAAAGAAACTGCAAAACTGTATACAAGAGGACAGACATGCGTCTTGAAGAAGTCTACGATTCGGATCGCAAGGTCACCGCGGTTTAGATTCACCAGATCCATCCGAGCCCAGATGTATCGGAAGCGCAGGGGCAGATGAATTCGTTTTTTCGGTTCTTATGGAGTCTGTTTCTTCCTCGATTACCAAGGCTTGGGCCCGAGGACGTGGCCAGTACCGCAGAGTATTGCAATCGCCTGGCTCGACTTGATGACGCGGCTATGAATCCTCAAGGCAGGTGGACAAGGCGCATCTCGACGCAGCTCGTGTTGCGTATACAGCGACACAAGACCGCGGAGAAGGTACCTCCACAGGTTTTGCCTCGCGCCGCGTAACAAGGGTCTTGCGGAGAGACTTGCAGGTAAAGGAGTGGAGGCTTGTTTTGCAGAAAATAAGGACTGTTCTGTTGGCCAGTCCGTCGTCTTCAGCTTGATCTCCGCGGCCCGCACGAGCGCTGAGGACATCGAACAACAGCTTAGGCGCGAGGCCTGTTTGGATCGCTAGTCCAGCCCCTCGTTGAATGAAAGCGATTCAACCCGTTCTTCGCACCAGGCAGAGCCCGCAGCAATTCGTTGGGCCGGCGTAGAAGTGTCTCGCAGCAAAGACAGAAAGGTAGAAAAGCATGCCTCTCATGCAGATTCTATTAACCCTGATTGTCGTTGGCGTTCTGTTATGGCTGGTGAATCGTTTCATCCCCATGGCAGGCAGTATCAAGTCGATCTTGAACGGAGTCGTTGTCATTGGCGTGGTGTTGTGGCTCCTGAATGTTTTTGGACTATTTCACTCTCTCCCTCGTATCCGCGTTGGCTGACAAACGAACAAACGCGAGTCAGCGGGCAAAAATCGAAGCACGTGCGCGAGAGAAGCGCTGAAGGGTGAAGCGAATGAGAGAGAAAGGTGGATGCCAGTGAACGCAAAATGGAAACAAACGATGAGTATAGCGAGCACCCTGGTGGCGGCGACGATTCTGACGATGGCTATGCCGCAAAGTGCCGCTGCGGACCAGAACGATCCCCCCGGCCGCGTTGCGCGGCTTAAGTACGTTCAGGGCGCGGTCTCTTTTCAACCTGCGGGAGAACCCGACTGGGTGTCAGCAGTTGTAAACCGGCCCATGACCACGGGCGACAAACTCTGGGCCGATAACGGGGCGCGCGCGGAATTACGAATTGGCTCCGCGACGATCCGGCTGGATAGCGGCACAGGCTTTTCATTCCTCAATCTCGATGACCGCACGGTGCAATTGCAACTGACGCAGGGGACTGTCGACATCCGTGTGCAACGGCTCGGCAGGGACGAAATATTTGAAGTGGACACACCGAATCAAGCGTTCTCCATCTTGCGGCCCGGTCAATATCGAATTCAAGCCAGCGAGGACGGAAACTCCACATTTGTGACCGTGCGCAGCGGGGAAGGCGAAGCGACCGGCGGTGGGCAGACTTACTCTGTGCATTCCGGCGAGACCGGGACGTTCACCGGCACGGACTCGATCTCCGCCAATGTCTACAGCGCAGGCGGCACGGATGAATTTGACAATTGGGGGGAGACTCGCGACCGCCACGATGACGGATCGCGTTCGACCCGTTATGTTTCACCCGACGTTGTCGGCTACGAAGACCTGGACGACAACGGAAGTTGGCGCAATGACCCTGCCTACGGAAACGTTTGGACACCTCGCGTTTCAAGAGAATGGGCTCCCTATCATGATGGCCATTGGGCCTGGATCTCTCCGTGGGGCTGGACCTGGGTCGACGACGCGCCCTGGGGTTACGCGCCCTTTCACTACGGCCGCTGGATATCTTCCCGCGGAGACTGGTGCTGGGTGCCCGGGCCGATCGCCGTCGAGCCCGTGTATGCGCCGGCGTTAGTGGCGTTCATCGGCGGATCGAATTTTGGCGTGTCGATATCAGTTGGAGGCGGCCGTGGTGACCGCGGCAATGTGGGATGGTTCCCGCTGGGGCCAAGGGAAGTATACGTACCCGGGTACAACACCAGCAGAGGCTACGTGGACCGCGTAAACGTAAGCAACACCAACGTCAGCACCACGACCATCACGAATGTGTACAACAACCAAGTCACGAATATCAACAACACGACCGTAAACAACACCACAGTCAACAATACGAACATCAAGTACGTGAACAAGACAGTGCCAGGGGGAGTGACGGCTGTCTCGCAAACTAACTTTGTCAGCTCACAGGCGGTCGCTAAATCTGCCGTCGCGGTGAACGCGCAGCAGATCGCCGCGGCTCCTGTGAGTTCGAGAGCTGTTGTGGCGCCAACCAACAATAGCGTCCTCGGGGCATCCGCCTCGAGTGCGAATCGTGTAGCGCAGCCGCCGGCAGCGATTGCCAACCGGACCGTGGTGGCCAAGGCGCCGCCGCCTCCCCCACCTATACCTTTTGCGAAACAACAGCAAGCCCTCGCGGTGCACCCCGGCCAGCCTCTCGCTCAGCACGAAGTTCAAACTTTGCGTACGACGACAGTAGCCGCAACACAACCGCTCGTGAAACAGGCCCCTCCCGGCAAAGCGGCGACACCGGGCACAAATCGTCCGGTGGTCCAGCCGGTTGCTGCCAGACCAACGGAATCAGCTGCTGTGCCAGGGAACAAGCCGGCCAGCGTGCCGCCTCCTAATGGGGGCGCGAATACGGTAGTAAACGCGAATCAGCCCGTGCGCACGGACAGACCGCCCCCCGTGCAGCAGAACAATCCTGCGTCATCGGCAAATGGGCCAGCAGCGGTGAACTCCGGGAGAAACGGCACCGTGCAGCCTGCCAAAATGCCGGCGGACAAGCCGGCCAACATGCCGCCTCCTAGTCGGGGCGCGAATACATCAGCCAACCCGAATCAGCCAATGCGCACGGACAGACCGCCTTCAGTGCAACAGAACAACCCGCCGCCAGCGGCGAATCCACCCGTTGCTGCGAAACTGAAGGATCCCAGAATTGACGCCTACCGCGGCAGACCAAATCAACAACAGGCTCCCGCGCAAGGAGCAGCTCCTTCTCCGGTAATGCAGGCTCGCCCAGCAGCTCCGCAGGCGGATCGGCCAGCAGCGGCCCCTCTTCAGGCGCGTCCAACACCGCAAGTCGCGGCGCCCGTGGAGCGAAACACTCGGCCAACTCAAGAGGTCACGAGGCCGACGCCCGCTCCAAACATCCCGGCTGCCGCTCCGCGCGCGGATCGGCCAGCAGCGGCCCCTCCTCAGGCGCGTCCAACACCGCAAGTCGCTGCGCCCGTGGAGCGAAATACTCGGCCAACTCAAGAGGTCACGAGGCCGACGCCTGCTCCGAACAATCCCGCCCCGCAGCCAAGGGCGCAGCCTGCACAAGCACCATCGAGACAAGTTGACCGCCCTCCCACTTCCACGTTTAAGGTCGACAAGGGTCCTATCGATACAAATGCGGCCAGTCAGCGGGGCCAGGCCAGCCGAACGCAAGCCATCCAGCCGCAACCGCAGCCGCAACAGCGGCCACAGCCACAGGCGAAACCTTTACCGAGGGCTGAGAATCAGCCGCCGAGCAAGCCGGCACATCCGTCACCGGAGAAGCGGCAATGAGCAATATCAAAATCAACGGGAGCAGCATTAGCGAGTGCAATCAGGAAGGGGCTAATCGCATGAAAAACAGGAAACGTAAGAATGAAATGGCTTTCGCCCTCGTTACACCGATTGTACTGGCGCTCTTTCTGATCTCAACGGTTTGTCTTACTTCTAGCGCAAAAGTGGTTGCCGGGCAGGCAGAGACGCAAGACAAGTTACAGGTGCAGTCTTCGGGGCAGGCTCATTTCGCCTCCCCCGAAGAGGCCATGCGAGCTTTGGTCGATGCAGCAAGCGCCAAGGATCGCAGCGCCCTGGCGGAGATCTTCGGCGCGGAGCACCAAGCGGAAATGTTCTCGGGGGACCAAGTGCAGGATAACGCGGAGATGGATGAATTTGCCGCTGATGTGCAAGAATCCGCAAAATTGGAAAAAGTGGATGACACACGCTTCACCCTTCTCATCGGGACAGAGAATTGGCCTTTCCCCATGCCGATCGTGAAAGAAGATGGCCAATGGCGTTTCGATAGTGAGACAGGCCAGGTAGAGATGTTGAACCGGCGAGTCGGACAGAATGAGCTGTCGACCATATTGACCTGTAGAGCCTACGTGCTGGCTCAAAGGGAATACTTCGATCAACAGCAGGAAAATGTGGAGAGCAACGACGGCGTGGCAGAGTACGCCCGGCGGTTCATGAGTTCGCCGGGCCAAAGAGACGGACTCTACTGGGACACGGCCGAAGGCGAGAGGCCAAGTCCATTGGGAATACTGGTCGCTGCGGCTCGCGCCGAGGGCTACGGAGCCGGCGGCCAAAGTAATGAGCAAAGCAGATTCCAAGTGCAAAACATCAATCTGGCGAACGTCCAACAAGCGGATCAGAGCACAGAGCAGACCAGCGTGGATTCTCCGGTGCGGAGCCGCAATCCGTACAACGGTTACTACTTCAAGATTCTCACTCGTCAGGGTCCGCACGCCCGGGGAGGCCCATACGAGTACGTGATCAACGGCAATATGATCGGCGGATTTGCACTGGTCGCTTTCCCGGACAAGTGGGGGAGTTCCGGTGTGATGACTTTTGTCGTAAACCAGCAAGGCCGTGTTTATGAGAAGAATCTGGGTCCGGAGACGGCGTCGATTGCGGGTGAGATCGACGAATACAACCCAGACTCAAGCTGGACGTTAGTGCAGGAATAGGAGCTCGGGGTGGTGCGATCCTTAATTCGGGACGCGATAAATCGAAGCAAGTATTAGGCCTAACAGTTGAAGCGCCCTAAATGACGAGTGGCGGGCGCAGAAGTAGATGCAATGGAGGCAACACCGTGAAACCAATCGGAATCATTAGTACGACAGCGCTTTTTCTTTTAGTGGGAATAGGTGCTCCGGCGAACGCGCGACAAGAGAAGCAAGAAGAAAAGGCCAAACCTCAGAAACAGGAGCAGCAGGCCAAGCCCGAAAGGCAGCAGCAAGCCCCGGCGCCGAAACAGCAACAGCACCAACAGCAGCAAGCTCAAGCTCCCAAACAACAGCAGCAACGTCAGCAGCAGCAAGCTCAAGCTCCTAAACAACAGCAGCAACGCCAGCAGCAAGCTCAAGCTCCTAAACAACAGCAAGACAACTCTGCGAAACAACAACAGCAGCAAGCCAGAGGGCAGCAGCAGCGGGACAACTCTGCAAGACAGCAGCAACAAGCCAAGGGGCAGCAGGATCAGCAACGGCAACAGCAGCAACGGGACAACTCCGCGAAACAGCAGCAGCAAGCTAAGGGGCAGCAGGATCAGCAACGGCAGGTGCGTCAGCAGCAAGCCGTAATGCAGCAGGGCCAGCAGCGCCAACAGCGTCAGCAGCAGGACAACAGGTCTGCACAACAACGCAGCCCGGAGCAGGTGCGCGTACAGGAGGTCGCTTGGCAGGGTGATCGTGCGCATAGTTGGAAGTCTGAGCACCGCACTTGGCAGCAACGCGGCGGTTACAACGGCTACCGCGTTCCCGATGACCGATTCCGTAGCTACTATGGCCAGGATCACGGGTTCCGCATCGACGTCCTCCCCGTGCTGTATGTTGGTGGGCAGCGCCGCTTCCAGTACGGCGGTTATTCGTTCGGTTTGCTTGATCCTTGGCCCGAATACTGGTCAAACGATTGGTACGACAACGATGACGTCTACGTGGACTACTACGGTGACGGCTATTATCTCTTCAACCGCAGATATCCGGGCGATCGGATTGCCATCAGCTTTTACCTGAACTAGGAGCGCATTGAGGGCGGTAACCGAAGGCAGGCCTGTCCCAGCGCGGACATTTGTCAAAGAATTAGACTGACGCAGGGGCAGGGCGTCCGAACATCAATGGCGAAATTCACGAAGGAGAGAGAAAACAATGCTTGGAACTGTCTTGATCGTGATCTTGATCTTGGCGCTTTTGGGAGCAATGCCGCGGTGGCCGCACAGCCGCAAGTGGGGTTATGTCCCTACGGGGGGAGTAGGCCTCGTTCTCGTCGTCGTGGTCATTCTTGTGCTCCTCGGGCAACTCTAGAATCTGTCCCGGGCAAGCACCAGTGGTTCAGTTGTAGATCGCGGTGCGCTCTCAGCGTTTGGTACGGGGGCCGCGAGGCACCGGTTGGAGGACAGCGATGGAAGAATGTAAACGACGGGCAGTCCGATTTCTCGAGAAAGAGATCAAGACTTACACGGCGTTATCTTTATTTTTATCGAAGAAGGGCATCAAGGAACATGTGCGCGTCGGGGAGAAAAGGGTGCTTATTAGCCCGTCGTTTTACAAAGAGAGAATGAAGGAAGCGAAGAAACTTGTTTATGAACTCAAAAATCCAAATTAGGGCACAACATACTCAGAATGTTACTTCCAGAGGCCGGGGCAGACGGGGTTTCCGCGTCGCAGCAGTCTTTCTCGTCATGCTTATGTGCACCAGTGTTTCGCTCGCATACTCGGTGCTCACCCACGAGCAAATCGTAGACCTCGTGTGGACCGATGAGCTCCGCCCACTTCTTCTCAAGCGATTTCCAGCGCTCACAGAAGCCCAGCTGACGGAGGCGCACGGTTACGCCTATGGCGGGGCCGTCATTCAGGACCTCGGCTACTATCCGTTTGGCAGCGTGGAATTCAGCAATTTAGTGCACTACGTCCGCAGCGGAGACTTCGTTCGAGAGTTGCTCACGCAGAGTCAGGATGCGAACGAATACGCCTTTGCCTTGGGCGCGTTGGCGCACTACACCTCGGACATCGCCGGGCATCCGGCCGTCAACCAGGCTGTTTCCATTCAATATCCCAAGCTGCGGGCCAAGTTCGGTAACTCCGTCAGGTACGCGCAGGACCACACCGCGCATTTGAAGACGGAGTTCGGGTTCGACATGGTTCAAGTGGCAAAGAATCGCTATGCGTCGCAGCAGTATCACGATTTCATCGGGTTTCAGGTTTCCAAGCCATTGCTGGAGCGGACTTTTCCGATTGTTTACGGAGTGGAGTTGAAAGACGTGCTGACTCACGAGGATCTCGCCGTCGGTTCGTACCGCTTTGCGGTCAGCCGCATGATCCCCCAGATGACGCAGGTCGCCCTGCGCACCCACAAGAAAGACATGATGAAGGAGACGCCCGATTTTGCGAAGAAGAAGTTCCTTTATCGTCTGTCGCGCTCCGAATATGAGAAAGAGTGGGGCAAAGACTACACGAAACCGGATTTCGGGACGCGCGTGTGGTCAGTGTTGTTGAGGTATATGCCGAAGATCGGCCCCTTCAAGGCGCTGGCGTTTAACAATCCCACGCCGCAGACGGAGGATTTGTACTTCAAGAGCATCAATACAACGGTGGACCAGTACCGCATTTACCTGCGTCAGGTGGGTGCCGGTTCACTGGAACTGGCCAATTGTGATTTTGACACTGGCAAAGAAACTAAGGCCGCGGAATACTCTTTGACAGACGACACCTATGCAAAACTGTTGGGCCAGCTTGCGGCGCGTAAGTTCGATCTGACGTCACCGGACCTGCGCGACAATATTCTGGCCTTCTATTCCGATCTCTCTCTTCCGCTTGAAACCAAAAAGGACGCGACTCGTTGGCAAGGGGTACTGGCGTCCCTGGACCAGTTGAAACTGGTCACGCCAACGCCAGTGCTCGCTGCCAGCCCAGCAAAGTGACGCTGGTCTTGTACTCACGTCCCATTGCACATGGGGTTGAGCAAGGACGCGCGCGGCGTTCCTGCCAGTGAATTCCAAACTAAATGTAAATGTGTGCGTAAGTGGACAGACTCGCACATCAGATTAATTTAATATGCCGCTGTAGGAAAAAACAAAAAGACTTTCGCGCAGACCCCATCACCGCACATCAGATCGTCTCGGCTTCGTCCTACACAATCAGGTAGCAGAAATTCGCAAATCGTTTCAGGAGGAAATTCGAATGAAAAATGTAAAAGCAGTATTTTGTTTTCTAGCAGTCGCGATGTTGGGCGCCACAGTGCTACCCAGCGCGCGCGCTGACGAATGGAACAAAAAGACCGTCGTTACTTTCAGCCAGGCAGTTGAAGTTCCCGGGAAGATTCTTCCCGCCGGAACGTACACGTTTCAATTGCTGGATTCGCCTTCCGACCGCCACATCGTTCAGATCTTCAACGCGGACGGAAGCCACATCATTGTCACCATCCTGGCCATCAATAACTACCGTTTGGAGCCGACCGGCGACACCGTGATGAAGTTCAGCGAACGCCCGGGCGATTCTCCGGAAGCACTGCGCGCATGGTTCTATCCTGGCGACAACTTCGGACAGGAATTCGTTTATCCCAAGGTTCGCGCGATTCAACTGGCGCAAGTGGCGAAAGTTCCAGTTCCAGCGGTCGCTGCCGACGATCTCGACGACAACGTGATGAGGACGATTCCAATCGTTGCGGTCACGCCAGAGCAGAAAGAAGTGGAAGTGGCCACGGTGATCCAGACCACTCCACCCGTTGCCGCGGTCAAGGAAACCGAAGAACTGCCGCAAACCGGAAGCTCGATGCCGCTGCTCGCATTCCTTGGCGGATTGTCCATCAGCCTTGCTCTCGGCCTGAAGCTTTACCTCAAGCTCGCTTCGTAAGCGAGCGTAACTCCCCGCGCCGCGGACGTGATTTCCAGGTCACGTCCTGCGCCGCGAGAAAGCCTCCCCATGAGTTTCCTTCTAACGCTCCGCAGGCGCGAGCTGGGCAAAGGGCAGTTCTCCCTTGCTGCCGTATTGTTTTTCCTCAACCTATTCGGCTTCTCTTCTTCCCTTGCAATGGAGACTTCGCTGGCTGGGGTGGAAGGGCAGGCCAAAATTGCAGTGTCCACAAACCTCGTGCTACTGCCCGTGAATGTGACTGATAGGCACGGAACATTTGTCGCTGGTCTGAAGCAGCCGGACTTCCATGTTTATGAGAACCGGCAGCTGCAGGAACTCACGGTATTCGAAGAGGGAGACACTCCAGTAACCGTGGGACTAGTCGTCGACCACAGCAGAAGCATGGGTCCTAAGCTTCGGGATGTCGTTACCGCGGTGTCCTCGTTCGCGCATTCGAGCAACCCACAAGATGAAATGTTCGTCGTAGACTTCAATGATGACGTTTTGATCGAACTTATGAAGGGGAAGGCCTTTTCGAGTGACCCGAAAGAGATAGAGAAAGCTCTGACAGCGGTCTCGGCTCGTGGACGAACGGCGCTCTACGATGCCGTAAGCGAGGGGCTAAATCATATTAAGTATGGGCATTTAGGGAAGAAGGCACTGATCCTCATCAGCGACGGCGGAGACAACGCCAGCCATCTAAAGTATTCGCAAGTGCTGGCGCAGGCGAGGCAATCGCAGACCATGATTTACGCCATCGGCCTGGTCGGGGCAGACGACAAAGAAGAAAATCCTGGGCTCCTGCGGCGTCTTTGCAAGGATACGGGAGGAATCGCGTACTTCCCGCGAGAAGGGGAAAGCGTGGCAAAGGTATCGACGGAAATCGCGCGCGATCTTCGCGAGCAATACACGCTTGGCTATGCGCCGCAGAATATACAGCGAGCCGACGCCTTTCGAAAGATCGAGGTTAAGGTCAGTGCGCAGGGACATGGCAGCTTGCGAGTGCGAACCCGGCCGGGGTACTCGCTCGCGGCAGAGAAGCCGCCTACGCTCCAGTTGGGAGCGGCGAGGAGATGAATTCGTTTTTGCAGCCAACAAGGAGGTCGGTCTCGCGAACGCAGACTTACATTCTGCAGGGTGCTTGCTACTGCTTTCTCGCCTTCGGTGTTTTCGCTCTGGGGTATGCCGGCTTCGTCTTCGCGGATTCGAATGCGTATCAAGCCCTTGAAATGAAGAAGTTCGAGCAACCTGGCCGCCTGTCGGAACCACACACCCTGGCGGAAGGCGATGTGATTGGACAAATGCAGGTGCCGCGGCTGGGTTTGAGCGTCATGGTCGTCCAGGGCGACTCTCCTGCAAGTCTGCGGCATGCCGTGGGTCACTTGCCGAAATCTGCGCTGCCGGGCGAATGGGGCAATGTCGCGGTGGCTGGTCACCGGGATACGTATTTTCGTCCGATACGCGGTATTCACCTGGGCGACGAAATTCGATTCAGGACTCTCGAGCAAAACTTTAAGTATGTTGTGGAATCCATTGAAGTTGTCGGCCCCCGTGATATTCAAGTATTGGAAGTGTTCACGGGCCACGATCTCACATTCATTACCTGCTTCCCGTTTTACTATGTAGGTCCGGCGCCCAAGCGATTTGTGGTGCGGGCGCGGGAAGTCGAGAAGATGCCGCAGAGGGAACTTGCGAGGGAATGAGGCCGCGGCGGGTGCGATCTGGGAGCCATGTTAGGCATTTCCAAGGCCACACCGGGCGGCGAGATATTCGGGAAAGTGTGCTCAAGTGGACAGACACCGGGTTTCAAACCGCCTAGGATAAATCATCTGGGAAAAGACGTATGCGAGTTCCAATTGCGGCGCAAGCGCCATAGACACGGATTTCCTGTGAGATTGGAGCATAGATGCTATGGACAATTTTGGTGGTTTTGTTTGTCTTGTGGCTCCTGGGAGTGGTGACGTCGTACACGCTTGGGGGATTCATCCACATCCTGCTGATCGTGGCTCTGGCCATTTTCGTGATTAATTTGATTCAAGGACGGAGACGTTCGGCTTAGCCGCCGGGCCATCGATATGAAACCAATCATCTGGGTTGGAATTCTTTTGATTGTTCTTGGCGGGCTGGCGCTGGCGTATCAGGGATTCACTTACACCCATCAGGAAAAGGTTTTGGATATCGGGCCGATCCACGCGACCAGGGAAGATCAAGAGCACATTTCGGTTCCGCCGGCACTCGGCGGTTTGGCGCTGGTTGGAGGAATTGTCTTGATCGTTGTTGGCGGCAAGAAAAGGTCTTAGTACGAAACTACGGAAGTACCCCGCCTGAGAGTCGGGCAACGGAGAGCCCTCTCGTGACGCAAACGTGTTGAAAGTCCTTCAGCCAAGAAATTTGTTAAGAAGCAAAACGACAGCAAAAGAAGTTTTGACCTTGGAGGTCAGCAATGAAGAAATTCATGGTAACCGCAGCATGTCTCTCGCTGGTAGCAGGTGCAGTGTACGCCGCGAAATTGAACAAGGAACAAAAACGCCTCGAAGAGTGTGGCGTCGTGATGCAGGAAGTCCTCAACATCCCAGACAACATTCCGCATGAGCTTCTGGAAAAAGCCGAGTGTGTCATTGTCATTCCGTCTGTTCGAAAACTTGCATTTGGTGTAGGAGCAAGCTACGGGCGCGGCGCGATGGTTTGCCGGACCGGCGAGAAGTTCCGTGGACCTTGGGGATCCCCGGCCATGTACGCGCTGGAGGGTGGCAGTGTCGGCTTCCAGATCGGCGGAGAAGCAACCGACTTGATCCTTCTGGTCATGAATGACCGAGGCATGGAGTCGATTCTCAGCAGTAAGGTTAAGTTGGGCGCCGATGCTTCCGTTGCCGGAGGACCCAAAGGACGTGACGCTTCCGCGGATACCGACGCTTGGATGCGCGCTGAGATCCTCAGTTACTCGCGTTCCCGCGGTGTGTTTGCGGGCATTTCACTGGAAGGCTCTACGCTACGTCCCGACGACGAGGCCAGCGAACAGGTGTATGGCCACGCGATCAAGGCAAAGGAAATCGTGAGGGGCGAACATACAGGCGTTCCCGAGACAGGCCGTCATCTCGTCAACGCTTTGCAGAAGAGTGCACCCCGCAACGAATCGGAGCGCGCTTCGAATCAGTAGTTACTAGTGGGAGTAGCTAGCTTGCCGGGGATTTTTCCCAGCCCGGCAAGCTGGCAATCTTCAGTAAATCGGTACAGCGGAGTCTTCCGCTGCGCATTCGACAGGGGTCATGTGCTAGGGTCCGCGGTAACCCAAGCGACCATTGCACATTGGCCTCTATTTTTTTGCGTCTACAGGATTCCATCAAACGGTCCAGTTGAAAGCCGATGGCGGATGATTCGAACGAGAATGTTGCCGCAGTTCTACGAAGCGATTATTTGTGACGCCGGTCGCTACTGTGTTCCGAGTGGCCGTTGGCATCGAGCCAGGTAAGGAGGGAACGGATGCTGCCGCGTGCCAGAGCAATACTGGAATCCGCAGCGCCGTAATAGAGATTAATCGTGTCGCCATCGGTGGCCACGGTGTAGCCACAAGGAAAGACAACGTCCTGAACATCACCGTGACGCTCGTACTCCGCCTCCGGTGCAAACATCCAAGAATCCCCGCGGATCAGACACTTATCCGGTTCTTGAAGGTCGAAGAGGGCCAGACCCAGCCGGTAGATGGAGCTTGAAGGAGTCCTGCGGACCCCGTGATAGATCATCAGCCAGCCTCTGGACGTTTCGATGGGAGGAGGGGACATGCCAATCTTGTTGGCATCCCACCAGGCCCCGCGGCGAGCTTCCAGCATGAGCTTGTGATTTCCCCAGTGCCGCAGATCGGGTGAGTAAGAGATCCAAACGTGAGCTCCCAGTGGCGTCATGGGGCGATGGATCAAAGCCCAGAAGCCGTTGATCCTCCGAGGCAGAAGCGCTGCATCCTTGTCGTCCGGCGGCATGACGACGCCAAATCTTTCGAAGCTGCGAAAATCCTCGGTGAGCGCCAAAGACACTCCGGGACCACCGCGAGAATAGGAGGTGTAAGCCACGGCAAATTTCTTGAGTTCAGGCACGTAGGTAATGCGTGGATCTTCAATGCCCCACACTTCCTCGGGGAATTGCTCTGGATTGGGCAGAACAGTGGGTTCACGATCGATTTGCCAATCATCGACGCCGTTTACGGAACGGGCGGCGCAAAGGTGCGAGAGTCCGCGGCGATCCTCCACACGGCAAAGCAGGAGAGTTGAGCCGTCCGCGAGCAGGGTTGCGCCGGCGTTGAAAACGCTGTTGATGGAGTATGGCCAATCTTTGCCTGTCAAGATGGGATTGCCAGGGTGCCGGCAAAAGAGTGTCTCGTATTGTGTTATCGTTGCCTTTACAGCGGATTTCACGACACTCATGGATTCGATCCCTCGAAATTCTGCTCAGGCTAAAAGAGTACCGCCCCGCTTATTAGAACTTGTTCTCCGTGCCGTCCGCTTCTTCCAACTTGCGCATTTCGAGGAGCGCCATTAGAAAGGACAGGGTGGATTCCGCTCCCTGATTTTCATTGGCGCGGTCGGGATGCAAACCGTCTCGACAACCGCCGGTAGTGGGGTCGTAAAGTGCGATCTGAAGATCGTTGTCTCCCAAGAACCAATTGAATGCGGACCAGGCTTCTTTGCGCCAGCGGCCCTTTCCCGTTGCGCGATAAGCCTGCAAGCAGGCCGAGACGACCGCGCAGGCCTCGACGGGTTGCTGGTCGAAACGGGCCTTCTCAGTAGTCTTGGAATAGAAGCCTTGCGAGCCGATAGGCACGAAATGGCCCTTTACTTCGCATCGCTGCAAGCTGACGAGCCAATCCAAAGCTTCAAGACCGGCGCCAACCATTTCTTCGTTACCAGCGCGCACACCAGCTCGCACCAGAGCTTGCGGCAAGCGAGCGTTCGAATAGGCGAGCCCATTCTCAAACCATTTCCAATCATCGGAGCGATTGGCGCGATAGGAATTCAACAATCGATTCGCCAAAGCATCGGAGGCGCTGAGAGCGGCGCGATCTCCGGGGAAGGAGTCAAGATACTCCTGGAGGCCCAGCAAGGCAAAAGCGCAGGCGCGGGGGCTCTTGAATTCGATAGCGGGGGGAACGGCAAGTTCAAACATGCGGCCCGCGGCTCCGCGCAATCCCGCGTCTTTGGATCTGCCGAGAACCGTCCCCAATCCCCAAAGAGCCCGCCCGTGGCTGTCTTCCGAGCCCTCCGGCTCCTGCCAGTGGTGTTCGTAACTAAGGCAGTTTCTGAACCGTTTCGTGGCGGGGTCAAAAGCAAGCCAGAGGAATGCCAAATAGCGGGAGGCCAAAAGGGCGGAGCCTTTTGGCGCGCCCGCTCCGAAGGCGTCCAAAAGAATCGCGACGATCAGTGCGCGGGCGTTGTCGTCCGTCGAGTAACCTTCGGGATAATTCGGAACGACGAAAACCGCATGCTCGATCAATCCCGTCGGGTCGGTCATGCGAAGCAGATGATCGAGTTTTATGGAGGGAAGGCGGTCCAGAGCTTTTTCAGTGTTTTGCGCCGAAAAAGTCGCGCGCGGGCTCCGCAACCGCTCGTTGTAGATGCGTTCAAAGCTCTTCATATACTTCTGGGCTACGCGATTCCAGACCATGTCTCTGGCATAGAGGTAGGCGCGCTTCCGCATGGCGTGCCGCGCAGTGCCGTTGTCCAGGAGTTCAACCGTTTTCGAGGCGATCGCTTCCGGATCATCAAAAGGAACAAGTGCTCCGCGCTCTTGGTCTAAGAGTTCGATCGCGTGCAGGTATGGCGTCGAAATAATGGCTTTGCCGGCGCTCAAGGCATAGGCAAGCGTGCCGGAAACAACTTGAGCCTTATGTTTGTAAGGGGTGATGTAAATGTCCGCGGCGCCGATAAGTTCAACCATCTCTTGAGGACTGACGAAACGGTTGCGAAAGATAACGTTGGATTCTACGCCCAGCTCCTTTGCCAAATTCTGTAAGTAATGGCGGTATTTGTCGCCCTCTCGACGCAAGATGTGCGGGTGAGTCACACCGGAGACCATGTATACAACATTGTTGTGCCGCGAAAGAATTCCGGGAAGGGCCTTGATGACGTTTTCAATGCCCTTATTCGGCGAGAGCAGGCCGAACGTAAGCAAGACCTCTTTTCCTTCCGTGCCGAACGCATCTTTGTAGAAACTGGGATCCGTGAAAGGCAAATCGGGGATGCCGTGCGGAATCAAGTCAATTTTTTCGGTTGGAACTTGGAAAACTTCCTGGAGGATTTCGACGGACTGCTGGCTCATAACGATCAGGCGGTCGGAAAGAGTGGCGATTTCCTCCATGACCGAGCGTTGGTCCGGAGTCGGCTCTCGAAGCACGGTATGCAGGGTGGTTACGAAAGGCATCCGCAGGCGGCGCAGGAGCTCCAGGATATGCCCGCCGGCGCGGCCGCCAAAGATACCGTATTCGTGCTGCAGGCAGACCAGGTCGACATTGCTGAAATTGAGAAAGTCCGCGGCCTGCCGGTAAGAAGCGAGGTTGTCCTCGGAGAGTTCGAATCGCACCCTGGCAGGGTAGTCGTAACCTTCTTCCGAATCATTAACCGGCAGCGCCAGTAGCTCCGTCGTTCCGTATTCCGCGTGCAAGGCATCGCATAAGTCGGTTGTGAACGTCGCGATTCCACAGCGTCTCGGAAGGTAATTGCCCACGACAGCGATTCGGTTGGGGAGCGCCGTATGCGGCGGGACCGGTGTCAGAATGATGGGTGTTTCTTGCAAAGCGAGGGACTGAACTTCGATCAACGCAACGGATTCTAAGAGCGGCTCTATTTTCGGCAGCGACATTCGATTCCCTGTGAATCCATGACGTGCGGGAGATTCACCGCATAATTACCCAAGAACATTCGCATTTGGATGTGCTTTGACTGCCGGGGCTTTCTGCCGAATCCTCAGTACATCCCGGCGATCTGCAACGATCTAGCGGTCTTACTCGTGTAAGACGACAGTCAACAATGATTTGTTTACTTTGATTTTGCCGTTGTACTCGATGAAGCCGAGTTTCCTGAACTTATTCATGAAGAAATTCACGCGCGATCGCGTGGTTCCGATCATGCTCGCCAGAGTCTCTTGGGAAACCTTTGGGAGTATGCGGACCGGCTGATCTTGTTTTCCATAGCGTGCGAGAAGCAGGAGTGTGCGCGCCAGGCGCTTTTCACTGGAGTTGAAGAGTTGATCGATCAGATCTTCTTCCACCTGGATGTTGTGCGCGAGCATATACCTGATGAAATGATCGGATAACTCATGCTCGGCATGGAGCACGCGCAGCAACTCGTTTTTCTCCATGACCAGAAGCGTGGTCGGGGTGATAGCTCTAGCCGTCCCCATCCGGACAGTCTGGCCGGCCATGCATCCCTCGCCAAAAAAGTCAGTGGGGCCAAACATCGCGACTACCGCTTCTTTTCCGGACCCATTCACCACAGAGAATTTCACGCCGCCCTTCTGGACATACATGACGCTCTCTGCACGCTCACCTTGAGAATAGATCGATTCGCCTCTTCGATATTCTGCAACTTTTCTGGCCACTCCTGCGGTGTCGAGGAAGACTTGCGGGTCAAACGCCCCGGCCCTTCCATTCTTCTTTGTACTTTGCGGTTTCATATTCAAGTGGAAGCGCCATTTCTTACCCGAGCATGGCTGCTCCGCGCCCGCTCCTACCTTAGCAAATCGAGTTCTCCCGGAACTGTTCAAAACGGGACACTCGACGATCGTGGAAACCTTCCATTCCTCCTGTTCAATATTGCACAGACGGCAAGACTCAGGCGTTGGAACATGCGTTCGTCGTTAATGGACTGTGTTCTCCGCTAAATAGCTAATGAAGCTTGAATCGTACATCTCTGGGGCGGCGGCGAGCAGCATAGAACGCTTTGTAACTGGGTGAAGAGGAGAAGCTAATGCGCAAATTGATGGTTGGCAAAACTTGGATCCCGGCGTTCCTCTTGGCCGTTGCAATGGCCGGATGCGGCGACTCGGACAAACAGGGGAGCGCCACCTCTCCCTTGACCGCCCCTACAGTGCTTTCTGTAGTTCCCGGGTTGGCCGCTACTGGCGTTTGCCAAGGCGCCGTTGTCACCGCAACGTTTAGCAAGGCCATGAATCCCGCGACCATCAACGCCACAACCTTTACGTTGGCAGCCGGCACAACTGCTGTACTCGGAACTGTTTCTATTGATTCAACGGATACCGTTGCAACCTTTACGCCCATGAACCCACTTGTAGTGAACACCCAATATACCGCCACGATTACGACCGGGGCGCAAGACCAGTTCGGCAGTGGGCTGGCGCAGGCTTTCGTGTGGATGTTCACAACAGCTACAACGGCTTGTCCGGCGCCCATAGCAATTGCGCCAGAGCTCTGCGGTACTGGAATTTTGGCCGGCTCCGCGATCACCAACGCCGCCGGAGCGAGCGTCGTTAATGGGGATGTGGACATATCGCCAGGAAGCGCGATAGCTGGATTTCCACCGGGAATAATTAATGGCACGCGACACACGACCGATGCGACTGCCGCGGCGGCCCAGGGTAGGTTGACCACTGCATATACTACCGCCTCGACACTACCGCCAGGGACCCTCCTCGTCGGGGACATAGGAGGAAAAAACCTTCCCCCTGGCGTTTATACGCGCACTACCGCTTCCGGAGCGGGGGGGGACTCGCTGGGAATAACAGGAAATCTCACCCTCGACCCTGTCGGCGATCCTAACGCCACTTGGATCTTCCAGATAGGATCCACATTGACGACGGCAGGCGGTAGCGTCACCGTGCTCCCCCCCGGCAAGCCAGGGAATGTGTTCTGGGCGATTGGCAGCGCAGCGACCCTTGGAATAAACACGACAATAGCAGGAAACTTGATGGCTCAGGCGGCCATCACGGCGAACGGCGGCAACACGATAAATGGCAGAGCGCTGGCGCGGACGGCGGGCGCAGTCACAATTAGCACCACTACGATTAATGTACCTCCCTGTGGTCCATGAGGCATTCGGTAGTGAGACCAGCTTGAGGCTGGTCTCACTACCGGTCAGGATGAAAGTACAGGATTTTACATGATGAAAGTTCGGAGGAATATTCGCATGTCATCTCAATCAAAGAGCCATCCTGGTCGGGTCTTAGCAATGCTGCCGGCGATGATTGCTATGTTGTTTGCGTTTGCCACCCTCGCCGCGGCTCAGGACCAGCCTGCTCCCAAGTGGGAGCTCTACGGCGGATACTCCTACCTTTATCCCAACGCGGATCTCCACGGTCAGCTTCCGGGAGCATTGCTCCCGCTACCGGGCACCAACCTGGAATCGAATCCGCGCGGCGCTGGCGCCAGCATCACCTATGATTTCAACAATTGGTTTGGATTGACCCTTGATACCAGCACCCATTGGGGCAGCGGCGAAAAGACGCTCGGGAGAAGAATTGACGACGCCGCTTTCTCCAACCTCTCATTCGGTCCAAAGGTTACGTTTCGCCACGAGCATTTTTCGCCGTTTCTTGAGGTGTTAGTGGGCGACCATCGTCTTATGCCGGATGCCTTCCATGACATCGACAAATTGGGCGTCATGTTGGGCGGAGGTATTGATGTCAATCTGTCCAGGCACGTTGCTCTACGGTTGATCAGGGCCGACTTTGTAACGTCGAGTTACCGATATGCTCCTTCTGGTGTGCCAACCACGGACCTTCGAGGCGTAAGACTACAGGCTGGCCTGAATTTTATGTTCGGTGGCGAAGCGCCTCGCGTACCGCCCACCGCGGCTTGCTCGCTGCAGCCGACCGAAGTGTTTGCCGGCGAGTCTGTAACCGCGACCGCCAGCGGATCCGGTTTCAATCCCAGGCGAACGGTCAATTACAGCTGGAATGGTACCGGAGTGAAAGTTGCCGGGAGCGATGCCTCTACGCAAATTGACACGACAGGCTTGCAGCCCGGCTCATACGCAGTCACTGCCAACTTGAATGATGGGAGCAAACATGGTTTTGCATCCTGCAGTGCCAGGTTTACGGTGAAAGAACCCCATCCACCCGTCATTTCGTGCTCCGCAAATCCGGCGAGTGTGCGAACCGGTGGGACCTCCACCATCAACTCGAACGCCAGCAGCCCGGATGGCCGCAGGCTGGCTTACAGCTATAGCGCAACCGCCGGCGAGATTTCCGGCACGGGCGACACCGCGACGTTGAATACACGGGACGCTCGCCCCGGCCATATCACGGTCACGTGCAACGTGAATGATGACCGCAATCCACCGCTCGCCGCCTCGTCCACTACCATAGTGAACGTAGAACCTCCTCCGCCGCCTCCGCCTGCCCCTGAGATCAAGCAGTTGGAAGCCAGGCTGGCCCTCCACAGCATTTACTTTCCAACCGCTCGGCCCACTGCCGAGAATCCCGAGGGCGGGCTGGTCGACAGCCAGGCAGAAATCCTGAAAACCCTGGCCGCGGACTACATGAGTTACCTGAAATACAAGCCTAACGCCCACTTGATTCTCGGTGGCCATGCAGACCCCCGCGGCTCGGAGGAGTACAACAAGGCCCTCACGGAGCGACGCGTGGAGCGCACCAAGAACTTCCTGGTGCAACACGGGGTCCCTGCGGACCACTTTGAGACGCGATCGTTTGGCAAAGATGACCAACTGACGGTCGAGCAGACAAAGGAGCTGATAGCGCAAAATCCAGACTTGAGTCCGGCAGACAGGCAACAAATGCTGAATAATCTGCAGGTGATGGTTCTGGCCAACAATCGGCGCGTTGACGTCACTTTGAGTACCACGGGACAGCAATCCACTCGACTGTACCCGTTTAACGCCAAAGATTTCTTGGCGCTGATCAACCCCAAGGGCGGAGAGAAAAAGCCGCCAGTCAAAAGGAGAACGCCCAAGAGATAACCGGCTGCGTAAAATTGGCAATTGACAGCGCATTAGTCTTCGTAGCCCGTAGCAGGGGGCATTGACGTGCCCCCTGGCTCCTCTCTCGAATAGGATCTCTTCTGTCCCAAATCAGACCGGGTATCTAACGCCCAATTTTTCATTTGGCTGCCAGGAAGATTCTTCGCAGGACTGTCCATTACAGCACAGCTTTCTGTCTTCGGGGGCTTGTACCATATAGCAATAGACGACGAGAAGTTCGACATTGGCCGCGATGAAAGTCTGGGACGGACGATATCCCTCTTCTCGCCGTCTCCTCATCTGGACCCTAGAATCACGGGCATCCATCGCAAGATAAACAGGATAGAGGGTTCTGTGCTTCAGCTTCGAGAAAGTCATCGTGTGTCACAGTTGTCTGGGTTGGTCCTCGGACTTAGCCTGTATTCCTACCGCGTTCGAGAACTTGTGGTCTGCTTGCTATTCTTCACCTTGTTTTTTGCGGTCTTGGCGCTGCTAATTCTAGGGGGCGTGCTCGCCTACTACGCAGCGATATACGCTTCTCATTGGGCGCGCACGAGAGTGCCAGCCACCGCCACACTCGCGCTTGCTTCTGCCGAGGTTCACCTGGAAACAATCGCAGGCGCAAGACAGCTCAAGTGACCCTTCCATCGGTTCTTGCACAAACCCCTTCAGCCCAAAAAACGACCGCTTTCGAGAGCGTGGTTGACGCCTGGAGCGCCGATCACACCAGACCATGAGAAGTGTCCTCAATTAGAGCGTAAAGCTCGGAAAAACATGCGGATATCCTCCACCAACAGTTCCGGCTCTTCGAGCGCAGGGAAATGGCCCCCACGCAACATTTCCGTCCAGTGCCGGATATTGAATCCGCGCTGGACCCAGCGCTTGGGCATCTCATCAGCGGACTTAACTGTTCGAGCGACTTCCCTTGAAAGCTCGCCTTTGTCTCCTAAATCAGACTTGCGAAAAACGCTGCAATGTCGCGGGCGAGAGCCACTGGTTCTTCTGTGGGTGCGAAGTGCCCGCCGCGCTCCATTGGTGTCCACCGCTTGACGTTGTATAGGCGCTCGGCCCACTCGCGAGGTGGATCTCCTTCGAAGGCGCATTGAGATGTGAAGTTGGCGATGGCAGTGGGCAAGCGAACGAAGTCTTCCGGTCCAAGCGTAATCCCGTGCCAGCGGTTGTCGAAATAGTCGCGCATGGAACTCGTGATCGTTCCAGTGACCCAGTACAGAGTCAGGATCGCCAGCAAAAAATCACGGGGAATGCGCCCTTCGAGGTCGCCATGACAGTCACTCCAAGATCTCCATTTCTCAGCAATCCATGCGGCCAGTCCGGCTGGAGAGTCGTTGAGAGAATACCCGAGTGTCTGCGGTCTTGTTGACTGGATCGCTTTGTAGCCGCCTTCAGATTGCCACCACAGGTCGGAAGTCCCGATATACGCTTTTTCCGCGGGCGATAACGCCCGTGATCCGGGACCAAGGTAAGGGGCAAGCTCCAGGTTGGTCAGGTGGATTCCGATGATTGAATCTGGCCTGTCGAGTGCCATCAGCGTGGCAACACCGGCGCCAAAGTCGCCGCCGCCACACCCATAACGCTCATATTCGAGTTCGGTCATGAGCCGGTGCCAAAGTGCGGACACAGTTCGATAATTCACACCGGCACGCCTCGGGCGCTCTGAGAAACCGTAGCCCGGTAGCGATGGGATGACCAGGTCGAATGCGGGGCCGTCGATGCCGTGCCGGACCGGATCCGTGAGTAGTGGCACGAGCGGAAGGTACTCGAAGAACGCGCTGGGCCAACCGTGAGTTAGTATCAGGGGAATCCCGCTACCGCCTCGCGCTCGTGCATGGACGAAATGGATCCGAACGCCATCTATCTCGATGCGGAACTGCGCGAGTTCCCCGAGTCTTTGCTCCTGAGCGCGCCAGTCGAATTCCTCGGCCCAATAGTCCATCAAATTCCGCAGCCATTCGAGATCCGTCCCCTGCGACCATGGAGCACCAGGTGCGCTATCCGGCCAACGCGTGTTCCGAATGCGTGTCTTAAGATCTGAGAGGACCTGCTCAGCGACGGCTACCTTGAAGGGCTCTATAGGCAATCTCGGACTCCTCGTGAGTGAAAGAGATGGATTCCAACTCAGCATACTCAAATCTAGCCCAAAAGCATCGCGTTTACGCCAAACGCATGCTTGCTTTGCCTGCTCGTTCGCGATCGATTAGCCCAACACGTAGCCAGACTAGGGGTAGGAAGTTGCACAGTTATCCGACGCCCATTCAACGCACTAGATTGTTTTGCATATATGGTCCGGGACCAAGAGGTCAGTCATCTTGTTCTGTTTGCTCCGGTTGGCTGGGGTAGGGGGCTGCAACCCATTGAGGGCAAAAGCCGTATTTTAGTGCTTGTCGTTTCGATCCTCGCCGCCCCTACCATCCTTTCTTTTGATTCGTAGACACTTTGTAAGAGAGCGCGGGGAGACAAAGTAGGCAAACTCGGTTGTACCTTTGCGCTCTCTCTCCACCCGAGTGTGGGCCACGAAACCCACGTTCGTTGCATCGAATCTTCGAGTACAGTAGAGATTGCATTGGTGCAAGGAGACCACAGAGAATGAGCGGAGTGATTTTCGATTTGGCAGGGAAACAACACAGGACGATTGGCGTGAGCGCGCTTTGGATGCTTGCTTTTGCCGCGCTCGCTATGCCTGCGGCCGCGCAGCAGCAAGGGCCTCTGCCACCGCCGCCTCCGGGCACGGCTGTTGCCTCCAGCCCCCCGACCGAGCCATCGCGGATACATTCGTCCCCCCAAGTTACGTCCCCGCATACCACCAACGAGCCGCCGGCGGTGCCCGTCGAACAAATCATCCAAAAATTCGCTCAACACGAAGAGGAGTTCCGGAAGGAACGCGAAAACTATACGTACACGCAAATCTTCCTATTCCAAACCGTCGATGAAGACGGCCAGGTGGACGGCGAATATCGCATGACCAGCGACATCCTGTTCACTCCCGCGGGGAAGCGCTACGAGCATGTTACCGAGGCTCCCGGGTCCACCATCCAGCGCATCCTCATGGAGCAGCAGGATTTTGACGACATCGAAAAGGTCTGGCCGCTGGTGCTGACCCCGGACGAATTGCCGAAGTACGACGTCAAGTATGTGGGACGGGAGCAGGTCGACGAGCTGGGCACCTACGTTTTCGACGTCGCCCCCAAAAAGATGGAAAAAAACCAGCGCTACTTCGAGGGCCGCATCTGGGTCGAGGACCGCGACATGCAGATTGTTAAAACCCATGGGAAAGGCACCGGTTTAATGAAAAAAAAGCAAGACAGCGCCTATCCGATTTTTGAGACTTTTCGGGAAAACATCACCGGCCATTTCTGGTTCCCGACCTATACGCGCTCCGATGACACGCTGCACTTCAAAACGGGGCCGGACGTACGGATCCATGTGGCGGTTCGCTACACAAACTATAAGCGCTTCGGTTCAACCATCAAGATCGGAACCGCCAGGCAGGCGGACCCGGACAAACCGTAGGAGCAGGGATCTTACCGAGCAAATATACAAACCATGAGATTTCATTTTCGCTGCGCAATCCGCTGCGCCCGCATTTGCAACTGCGCGACGAACTACTCCGCCTCGCCGCCGTTTGGCGCACTTTGCCGTAAGACAATTTTGCCGCCCTCCACAAGCTCGTAACGGCTATCCCGCCACACGGCGCGCTTGCCCACATAGCTTGCGCACCACACGGCAAAGCCCAGCAGATCGCGCAAAGGATACAGCCACGGAGCCCTGCGCGCACGCGGGTCGCGCACTACACCCCAGCCGATGGCCAGCGCTTCGACTACGCGATTCACAATCGCCGCACCGAGAAGCGCCGTGCCAAGCCAGACGTTTCCGATCACCGTGGCGGCCAGAAAACCCAGAATCCCGTAGGGCATCGCAAAAACGAATCCGGTGCCGAAGTGTCCCTTGGGCCTCGACCAGCGAGTCCCTTTGGCCCAGCGTACCTGCCGTTCCCACATGCGCCGGAACGTCATCGGCGGCACGACGTGGTCAATGACGTGGCAGGAAAGAATCACGCGATAGCCCGCCTTCTCAATGAGATTCCCAATGACGAAGTCATTGGAGAAATATTCGCCCAGCACGCGGTATCCACCGATCTTTTCCACGGAATCCTTGCGCGCCACGATCGTTGGCCCAAGCCCGAACTTCATTCCTTCGAGCAAGTTTGCGGTCACTACTCCCGCGGACATTTCCACGGACATCCCGATGGCGTCAAGCCCCGACCAGAATCCGCCGGCGTTTTTCCCGCGATAGAGGCATGTCAGCATCCCCACGCCAGGATCGAGCATTGGCGGCACGATTTCGCGCAAATAATTTGGCCCAACTTCCACGTCACTGTCGCTGGTGACGAGGATGTCGTGCGCCGCTACCTCGGTCATGCGGGCAAAGGAGTAGGCGGGCGGGTTCGGCCATGGCGGGCGGCCATTTATGATGATTCGGCTGCGAATCTGGGGGTGGCGCGCGCAGATTTCACGCACCACTCCGAGCGCCGCGTCATCTTCGGAGTCCGCCGCGAATAAAATTTCGAAGCCGGGATAGTCCTGCTGGAAAAAGCTTTCAATATTTTCTTTGAGCCGCGCTTCCAGCCCATGGACCGGTTTCAGAATAGAAACTAGCGGCAGTGATGTTAGTTTATCCGCGGCGAATCGCTGGTTTCGCGCTTCGCGATGAAACTTCGCGGCTCCCAAAAGAGCCAATAGGAGGAAAATCGTGGAGGAGATCGTGCCGATCACAGCAATGCCCAGCGCGATGTAGGCGATCCACACTGTCCTTCAGTCTCTCTGCCGGACGGCGATCCCGGCTCTTCGGGGGGCTCTGGCCTGCGAGTCCCTTTCGAGCAGACGTCGGAAGTATTGCGCGGCATCCAGGGGTAATTCAGTAATTACTTCGTCTGCGCCTGCCTGGATCAAGGTGGACATCCGCTCGGGATGCGCGTAGCCAACGCATTTCATGCCCGCCGCGCGCGCGGCCTGCACTCCCGCAACGGAATCTTCCACGACCACTACTTCTTCAGAAGTCGCGGCCAGCCTTGAAGTAGCAAGAAGGAAAATATCGGGAGCGGGCTTCGCGGCACGAACGTCATTGCCGGTTACAACGGCGGAAAAACGGCGAGAGATGGCAAATTTCGCAAGCGTCTCTTCCGTGCGTATACGGCCCGCCGAGGTGGCCACCGCAAGCGCGATTCCCGCGGCTTGGAGTTCGCAAAGAACGCGCGGAATTCCCGGTTTCGGCGCCAGGTTTTCCGCGGCACGAAGGTAGAGTTCATCCTTGCGCCGCCCAAGGCGTTCGATAATCGGATCGCTCAGGGCGCCCAAATAGTGAGTCAAGATTTCGCGGCGTGGATGGCCCGCGTAAAGAAAATCGACATTGATGGTTGCCGGGTCAAGCCCCTGTTCGGTCAACAGGGCTTTCCACGCGGCTTCGTGAATCGGATGGCTGTCCGCGATGACGCCGTCCAGATCGAAGATAACGGCTTTCAGCATGGCGGGGAGAGGGAATCCAGCGCGGCGGGAGAGAATGCCAATGCGCTATTCTCCATTCACTTGCATCATGCGGTGCCGGATGGCGTGGAAGATGGCGTGCGCCGAAAACAGGTGGGCGTCTTCAATGTGCTGCATATTGTCGGACGGAACGACGAGGCAAATGTCGGCCAGGGCTTTCACGCGGCCGCCGGAAGATCCCGTCAGCGCGATGGTTTTCGCGCCCGCTTCCCGCGCTACTCGCAGCCCGCGCACCACGTTTTCGGAGTTTCCGCTCCCTGAAATCGCGAGAACCAAGTCGCCTTTGCGCACCAGGTCGAGAAGTTGCTCGGCGAAAATCTCCCCATAGCTGGAATCGTTGGCCCAAGCCGTCATGAGCGGAACGTTGTCAGTCAAGGAAATCGCTCGCAGCCGCTTGCGGCCAGGTGCTTGGGTGCCTTTCCCGATGTCGCAGACAAAGTGAGAGGCTAATGCCGCGCTGCCGCCGTTGCCGAACACAAACAGCGTGCGTCCTTGCTCGTACCCTTCCCAAATCGCCTCGGTGATGCGGTCCACCACTGCGGTGTCGAGACGATCAAGGACGGCGCGCAGTTCCGCGAGGTATTCCCGCGAAGCCAAAAACGGTTGCTCCTCAACCGGAGCGTTTTTTGCAGCTTTCAAAATTGTGCCTCAATGTAGTATCAAAATGTATTTTAAGAATATCGCAGCGCCGAGGCTTGAGCAATGCTCAATTGCCCTTTGCGGAAAGGGCCTCGGAACGCGCCAAAATGGGGCGGTTCTGCCCGTCGTTGTGGAGGATTTGCGAGCCCTCCTGCGTCATGGCGAACGACATCTCCCGCAAGTGAGCGAGTGCCGCGCGGACTTGGCTCTGTTTTCCCGGCGCGCAGCATAAAAGCAAAAAGCCGCCGCCGCCTGCGCCCAGCAACTTTCCGCCATCGGCCCCGGCCTCTCGCGCCAGACGGTAATTCGATTCCACGACTTCGTTGGTAATTCCCTCGGCCACCCCGGACTTGAGCATCCATCCCTGATGAAGGATTTCACCGAAGGATGAAATCGCGTTGCGTTCCAGGTCGGCGCACAGCTCTTCAGCGAGCGCGGCCATGCGTGTGACTCGGTGGAATTTTTCGGAATCAGCCATGTTTCTTGATTGCTCCGAGAGGATGGAGCTGGCCGCGCGTTCCTGCCCAACATAAAAAAGCATGAGGCGCCGGCCAATCGCCTCCCGCGTTTCCGCCGAGCAAGCCACCGGATGCACTTCGACGCTCTCGTCCGAGTGGAACCGGATGCAGTTGAGCCCGCCAAAGGCCACGGCGTACTGGTCTTGTTTGCCGATGGGTTCGGCAACGCGCTCGAGTTCGACGTGGCATGCCGCGGCGGCAAGCTCGTGAGGTGTCGGTTCTCCGCCTGCCAGCTCTTGCAGCGCTTGCAGCAGCCCAACCGTAAATGCGCTGCTCGAGCCCATCCCCGTTCCCGCGGGAACGTCGGCGAAGCTGGCAATCTCCATGCCGCGCTCGATGCCCACCATGCGCAGGCACTCGCGTACCAGCGGGTGTTCGATCTCCGAGGAACTCGAAACATCTTCCGTGCGCGAATATTTGATGCGGATCTTATCGTGGAAATACGGATGGATGGCCAGATACATCGACTTGTCGATCGTCGTGCTCACTACTACCCCGGCGCTCCGCCGGTAAAACGCCGGCAAATCGCTGCCGCCGCCAGCGAAGCTGATGCGGAATGGCGTCTTGGCGAGAATCATCCGAGCCTCGCTTCGAGGGCCTGTAATCCCTCCGGGCTGCCCATGTCGTAAAACGGCTCCGAAGTAATCCACGCTTGCATGCGGCCTTCTTCAATAAGCAGTGGAAAAATCTCTTTTTCCAGCGAACAAGCTCGCGCGGTCGGAATCTCCTCCAATACTTTTTTTCGAAGAAATAGAACGCCCGCGTCGACGTGCGTCAAGCCCTTTGGATCGTGCTTGCGGTATGCAGTTACGCGGCCACCCGGCGCAACGGCGAGATTGTTCGGAACCCGGTTTGCAAGCGTATTCGCGATGGCGATGCCGGATTTGTCATAAGCCACGACCAACGCATCGGCGCTCGTTTCGCGAAATGCGTGCCGCGCCGCGTCATAGTCAATCATCAGAAGAGTGTCGCCGTTCAGCAGCACGAACTCGTCCTCCAGCTTCATTTCCGCATTCTTCACAGCGCCGCCGGTGCCCAGCGGCAATGGCTCGTAGGAGTAGGATAATTCCCATCCGCGCGCACTGCC
>Ga0207133_1015_pt2 | contig 32048 bp, 37 predicted proteins | sample Alteio_BWMinHeat_11_FD_153537 | JGI IMG/M metagenome (GOLD analysis project Ga0207133, IMG submission 153537) | Enriched cells from forest soil in Barre Woods Harvard Forest LTER site, Petersham, Massachusetts, United States -... | ecosystem: Environmental > Terrestrial > Soil > Temperate forest >... | reverse complement strand
GTCGGTTTCAGCGGCGCTCGGCGCTTCGGGCTCCACTGGCGGAGCTGTAGCCGCAGCCTCAGCGCGTGCTGCAGACGCCGCATGCTCCTCGGCTGTTTGTGCCCCCGGCGGCACCCGTACGACAATTCCCAAGACCAGGAGCGCGTAGAGCGCGCGGGCGGCCTGCTCTTTCGCTTGACCGCCTTGCGCAAGGAACTCCTTGGCGCGGGCTGTCCCCGAAACTGCCGCGAGCAGTTGTCGCTCTTGTTCATCTAGTTCCGCCGCCTGAAACCTCAGCATCGGGTCCGGAGAGACCTGCACGCAAAGCTCGCCGTCCTCCGCGAGGGGTCCCAGCGGCAAATCCTTGGCGCGGCGCACCGCTTCGAGCAGCAATTTCCCTAGCGGCACGGGAATCGCGATTTCCGGCACCACGTTCTTTTCGAGCGCGTTGAAGAAGTAATACCGGCAAGCGGGGTAGTCCAGCAGCGTTGCGGTAATCTGGACGAGCTGTCTCTGTACCCAACTCGCTATTTCCTCGACGCTGTACAGGCCCATCTCGGCAACGGCGGACCCGAACCGCTGACCAGTTTCCATTAGCGCCGAAGCCTCTTCAAACTCGCTCTGCGTCAGCGCGCGTTCCCGAAGCATCATGAAGCCCAAACTATCCCGGGGTTCGCTGCTTGTCGCGAAGACGAGTTGCCCACCGTCGAAGAAGAGCTGCCTTTCCACCTTTCCAAGGACGAGTTGCAGCTTGCCGGTCAGCCGCGCCGAATAAATCCTGTGTAGCAGCGCGAACAGTTCGTGGTGACTTTCGATTTCTCCGGAATCGAGTGGCCGCGCATCCGGCGCAAACCACGTCCGTGGTCCCGCCGCGGCGATTTTTCTTTTCTCTGCCTCCAAGTGCTGGATATACCGGTTCAGGCGCGCTCGGTGGTCTGCCAGCATATGCACAAATTTCACGCCCATGCCTTGGCCGGGTTTTGCGTGCCGTACCGCGCCGCGGGCGCGCACTTCGCCGCTCGGCACGTCGAACAGCAATTCTAGGTTCGTCCCGGGAGGAGGGGGTTCGGCAACGCGGAGAAACACCCCGCCCAGGCTGAGCGTCCCCACGCATGAGACGTCACGCTTCCCGCCGCCTTGCCAGGCCACGCGAAATTCCTTTGGCGTATTGTAGCGGGTCTGGCGGCGCCGTTCTCTTTCTTGACTTTCGATGATAATTCCTTGCGCTCAGAATAACCTGCCCGCAAGGCTATAAGGTGGTTCGGTGCCCTATCGCACATCGTCCTTGCGTTCGGGTGCAAGTCTCCCGCGTGGGACCCTCTCCCTGCCGGAAACATTTTCCCTCCCCATCCGTACACCTGCTTCACCCCGTTGAACATTTCCCATACTCCTTGCTAAATCATCAAGGGTTTGCTATTCGATATCGCGTAATCTAGTCCACCGGGGGGCCAGGGCCAATGAGGGATGAGACCACCAGGCAGGCAGCTGAAGAATACCTCGCTACAAAGCTCACGGAAGATGAACGGAGATACGAGAACGAGCACAATAGGGCAGCGGCTATCACTCTCTCTCTCGTGGTTTGGAAGAGATTTCAAGACGCCCTTCTCGCGCAATGCCACGAGTGGAATTCGGTGACGCAAGAAGAGACTCTTACCATCAAGGAGACTCCGGTTGGAGATCTCAGGATTTGGTGCGCTGGCAGATCGAAAGCGATGACTGTGCATTACGATTCCAGGAAACACTTGATCACCGTCAAGAATGCAGGCCGCCTCGAACACGAAAAAGACGTGATCCTTCATATCGAAGGCTACCGCACCGGCCCCGACCGGGATAATCGCGACGCTCGCCTGGTGCGCAACGAACAGCCCGTCAACATGGAAATGTTGATCCTGGGTGAACTTCGCGTTCTCACCGGCATCGGCCGCCAAAGAAGCGCTTAACGATTCAGCCCAGTCATTTTGAATGTAGCCACCGACGACCTTCACGGGCGCCCTGCTTTAGGAGGTCGGAGCTTCAGCTCCGACGTAATTGTCTTCCCCCCGTTGTCATTCCGAGCGTAGCGACCCGATTTTTTCTCGCGTCTTGGATTATGAGACGTCGGGTCGCGTAGTCGAGGAATCGTGGCCTCACGTAAGCGCAGGCAATTTCGGTGGAAACATCCCCCTACTGGGATTTTCGGACGGGTGTACAATCGCTCAATGATCGGCGCTAGTTTGGGGAGGTTCCCATGCGCGAAATGAGGAGAAGGTTTGTAATCGCACTGGCTGCCGGAATTTTTCTCGCGGCAGGAGCACCGCCGCTGTTCGCCCAACGGCACGCCCGCCAACCGAATTTCCAGCAACAGCCATACCACCCACCGGTCACAGGGATAAATCAGAATCCGCCGCTCGATCCCAAGGCTGCGAAAGCAGCGATGCTGCTCCAGAACGAAAAGCAATTCCGTGAGGGCCTCGAGCAATTGTCTCTGCTTGTGAATGAGCTGAAAGAGGAAGTGGACAAGACTCCCACGACGGATGTGCTGCCCGCGAAAATGTACAAGAAGGCGCAGGAAATCGAGAAGCTCGCGAAACAGATCAAAAACAAAGTCAAAGGATAAACAACAATTCCCCGGCGCCGCGCCCCGTTAACCTCACCCCATTGCCGCCCACTCATAGATTCTCCCCGTTCCCAAATAGAAAGGAACGACGCAGATTTGGAACGCCGGGGGCAACCCTAAGGGGATCACCCCCAGCCGGGCTGAATCAAACGGTTCAGGGTTCTATGCAGCTCGTGATCGTCGCTCCGACGACATCCGTGAACACGCCGCGCGTTGCGGAAAATTGCGGCTGGCACATTACATCCGATCCGCCCAAGTTGCCCGATATGAAGTCGGGGCCCAGGAAGACCACCATGGAGAGATCTGTAATTCTCACTCCAGCGCCTCCGTTGCCTGCGATCGTGGTACCAACGCCGCCGTTTTCCACACTAGCTTCCCCGGCGGATTCGACTCGAAGCCCATCGATCCCATTTCCTTGAATCGTGCTGTCGATTATCCGTGCCGTGCCATGTTGCAGGACGCGGACACCGAACCCCCCGCTGCGCTGAATGGTCGAGCCAAAAACAGTCAAGTTGCTCCCAAATGCGACCAATGCGCCCGCGGCACCGTTGTCTTGTATCGTTTCCCCAAAGATCGTCGCCTGAGCGCCGGCGGTCATGCTTATGCCGCGGCCCGCGTTGTTTTGGATGGTGTCGCCCTGCAGAATCGCGGTTGCTCTGGCCAACCGCACGCCGCTATCGGCCGAATTCTGAAACGTATTTCCTGCAAAGAGGCACGTGCTGTACTCTCCGCAGCTAACGCCGAGCCCGCCGTTTACCGTGAATCCTTCGAAATCAAACGTCAAGGTATTCTGCGCGTTGACCACGAAGTCCGTCCCGGCGGAAGCGTCCGAGATCGAAGCCCCCGGTTCTGCCAGCAGCGTCAGCCGGTTGAACCCGATAACGGCTAGGTTTTCCGTGCAGGCGCCGGTCACGCGCACGGTATGCCGTTTGTCGGGATCGAGACGAGACAGAAACTGTCCTAGCGTCTGCTTTTCGGGATTTCCGCAATTGAATTTGATGTCAGTAGGTTTCGGACTGTCTTTTAGGTGATCGTGGAATCTAGGATCGTCCTTAACCGCCGCCGTTGCCGGGAAAAGTGGCTGGGGAACCAGGATTCCGCTCACAACAAAAGCCAGCGACCTCGCAAAATTGGATTTCATCGGTTTCTCCTTTTCCTGAAGTTGGGAAGGACCTTCCAGGCCGGGTAATTTCTGCGCGGGCCCCCTGGAGCCTGCCCGCGCGTTAGGCCCTCTATAGTCCCCTTCAAGCAGCCCCGCAAGCGACAAGGAACGACTCCCCTCATTAGGGGAGATATGTCGCTGTTTGACAGCCTAGTGTCCTTGGCACCAGGCTCGCTGACGGCACTTGCGCCTCGTTGTAGTGGAGGGTCGGAGCTTCCCTGTCCCGAGACTCGCCGAGGGAAGCTCTGACACAACGGCCCACCTACATTCCGGATGTCCTCCCGCCGCGGCGCCGGAGGGTAGTTGGCTTCCCTTCCATACCAAAAAGTTGCAACATTCCTTGGGCCGCGAGTGAGTAAGTCCTTTGCTCTCATTCCGATGTTTTTGGAAATAAAATTGCTGGAGTCTGATGCGGGTTGGTGCATCAATTTTGGGGAGGTATCGGCATGCGAACAAAACTTTCTATCCGTTCAATTACGATTTTTGGATTAGCCGCTTTGGCGACCGTGACCTTTGCACCTTGCCCCACTTATGCAGGCGGGATAATAACCTTCGCAGGTCCGACAAGCATTTCAGTAACTGAAGACGGTACCACCCATACTTTTGACTACACCTTGACGAACAACTCAGGAGCAGATCTCGCAGATATCGGCATTGGTGGATCCGTCATTGGTGCTTTCCCGTCTCCCGACTCCTCTGACGGGTCTGGTGCTAGTTTCATCGGCCTCGCTAGTTGCGGCAGTATTACGCTGCTCACAAATGGGAATAGTTGTACGATAGAGCTGGGTATTTTTCTGGACAACGGGTCGGGCGAAACTGACGCGGATTCCGGAACGACAACCTGGACGGTTGGTGCCACCTTTTTCCTGCCTTCGGGCGGTCCAGAGACCCTTACCGTTCCCGTATCAATCACCGTCAACGACCCCGCCCCTGTTCCGGAACCATCCAGTCTGCTGCTCCTTGGCACCGGTTTGCTGGGCGTGGCGGGCACGGTGCGCAGGAAGTGGCTTGGATAGTCCCGCCACCGCCTAACCTCACCATCGCCAAGAAAGAACCGCAAAGCCCTCCTCGTCGCGTGAGTCAGCAGTAGCACAGCCTTCAGGCTGTGCCCACTGACACCACACCCAGGTTGATCCGCCCTCTACCCAATCATCGTGGTCATACGTGCTCATCGCAAGCATCTCGGCGATCTCTACCCTGAAGCAGGCGTGCTTGCGGAGGCTGGGGGCTGCGCATGTTATTCGAATGGATGGTGGAAAAAAGAGGAAAATCGTTCGAATGAGCTGTAGAAAAACATTCGAAAGGAAAAGTCAATCGGGAAGAGTTAGAAGGAAAAAGCCCCACTCCTGCCGCGTATGAATGGGCGCCCGGACCGAAAAATCGCGCTGGCGCGTGAAGCCTGCACCACCCGCGATGGGTCGAGGTGATGCTCTTAAAACTTAAGGTGCCGCCATGCGCCTGTCAGGCTTCGGGTGCCGTGATCATTTCCAAGGGCTGCACGTCCCGAGCAACCTTGGCCGCGATCTCGTCCTCAGCCACTTCGAGGTCGTAACGTGTCTGGAGATTCATCCAGAATGCGGGGGAGTTTTTGAAATAGCGGGCAAAGCGCAAGGCCGTGTCGGCGGTGATGCCGCGGCGCTTGTTCACGATGTCCGCGATCCGCGTCACCGGGACGCGCAAAGCCATGGCCATCTTGTTCATGCTCAATCCCAATGGGGTCATGAACTCCTCGCGGAGAATTTCGCCCGGATGCACCGGCTTTATTTTCCTTGCCATGATGTCCTTCCCTTAGTGGTAATCCACGATCTCGACTTCATAGGCGTTGGCGTCGCGCCATGTAAAGCAAAGGCGCCACTGGTCATTGATGCGGATGCTGTACTGGCCCTCGCGATCGGCCTTGAGGCGCTCCAATCGGTTCCCCGGCAGCAACGAGAGCGTGCGCAAATCCGGCGCCGCGTCGATCATGTCGAGTTTCCGCAGGGCTTGACGCTCAATGGCCTTGAACCGGCGCACGGCTTCCCGGTGGAAAAGGCGCTCCGTATCCGCACAGCGGAAAGTCCGGATCACCATGAGAAGATATACTGTTATTCGGTAAATGTCAAACAGTATAGATTTCGGCGGACTGAAGCATTCTGAAAATCCCCACCCTTCGACTTCGTCGAAGATGGTCCACCCGCCTGGGAAATCTTCTTGTCGACAGTCATTCGGTGGGGTTGTTCGTTCCAGACGACTACTGTGAGGAGTGTTCCAAATTGGGCAGTTCTACGAACTGTCTCGCCGTATCTTCTCTCAATGCGAATGAGGGACCTGACACCCAAACAGTTATCCTCCGTTCCCTGTCCTACGTGTGGTGTCCCTGCCAGGAGGCGTTGTGTGCTGCATTCAGGTGGCCTGCGCCGAGAACCACACGTAGAACGGAAGCTTTCCGCGGCTGAGGCGATTGAGACGAAAAAAATTCCCCGTGGTCCTGGACGCCAATAAATCCCCTTCCGACCAACAATCCGAGATATGTGGTCGTAAACCCTACTACCAACAGTGATCTGGAAGTATGCCGTTTTCCTATAGGCGAGAAAGTTGGAGCTTACTCGTGCAGGACAACACTCAGGAGGGATTTGTGGACCTGAAGTCCGCCGTTGTAATGAATGAAGCCCAGTTTCCTGAATTTATTCATGAAAAAGTTGACACGGGAGCGCGTTGTGCCGATCATCTCCGCCAGCGTTTCTTGCGATACCCTGGGGATCAATCCCTCGGGCTGGTCTTCCTTGCCGTAACGGGCCAGCAAGAGAAGAGTGCGGGCGAGCCGCTTCTCGCTGGAGTTGAATAGCTGGTCGATCAAGTCCTCCTCGATTCGGATGTTCCGTGAAAGCATATAAGCCACGAAGCGGTCGGAGAAAGCATGTTCAGCGTGAAGCACACGAATCATCTCTTTTTTTTCAATAACGAGTAACCTGGTGGGTACAACCGCGTTCGCCGTCCCCATTCGAACAGACTGACCTGCCATGCCCCCTTCACCAAAAAAATCACCTGGTCCCAGAAGGGCGACGATCGCCTCTTTGCCGACCTCATTGACAACAGAGAGCTTCACACCGCCTTCTTGAATGTACATCACGCTCGTAGCGGGATCACCTTGAGAGTAGATCTTCTGCGATCTTCGATATTCCACAACTTTTCTGGCGACACCGGTCGAATCGAGAAAATCTTGGGCATCGAAAGGGAGTTCCAGTTTGAGTTTTATATTGGATTTGATCTTCCCGGAAGTCGTGGATGCCCGCATAGAGACACCACCTGACTAGGTGTAGCGCAACCGCGCCATTCTTGTCAAGAAGTTCTTGATGGATTGGCGGGTGGCCGCGCCTTAAGTCTTAAAAACATCTTGGGTGGCCCAGCCCTTTGCGTCTCTGGTTTCCGCAAAGGGTGGGGTCCTTCTTCGCTTCACATGCCTTCCCCCCGATTTCGAGTTTTATCTCTGCACACACTCATATGTGTTGGAGCCCACGTTGATTCTGATTTCGCTTATGCTTCCACGAATGCCGCAAATTGAACAATCTTCCATGATCGCCGTCCAGCCGGAACTCGCGTCAGGCGAGACAGTTGTATGGGCCGGACAACCGCAAAACTCTGTTATCTTTCACAGGGAAGACTCCTACTTGATTCCGTTCAGCCTTCTTTGGGGTGGTTTCGCTATTTTCTGGGAAGCCAGCGTCTCAGGAATGTGGGGGGCTCGAGCCAATGGTCGGTGGACGTTTGGAATGCTATGGGGCATCCCTTTTGTTTTGATGGGGCAATACGTAATCTGGGGAAGGTTCTTCTACGCAGCATGGCTGAAGAGACGTACCCATTACGCGGTGACGGACCGCCGGGTCATCGTAGTCCAGAACGGCTGGAGGCGGCAAATGGCCTCGGCCTACATCGACACTCTGCCGACCATTATCAAAGAAGGCGGCTCAAGCGGAATAGGAACCTTACGCTTCGTTCAACCTCAACCTATGTGGTCCAACAACCGTGGATGGGGGGCTTGGAATGGATTAAGTGTTGCGGGTGTACCAACATTCGTGGACATAGAGGATGTGGACGCTGTTTATCGGCTAGTCTCCGACCTCCGAGAGAGAGCACGAACTTCCAAGCCGACTCCCTAAGGATCTCATCCTCCGGCGAGTGGACCGAGCGTACCGACTCGATCTTTTCTTGCGCCCAGGCCTATCGAGCGTCGGGTCGCGCAGTCGAGGAATCGTGGCTAGACGTAAGGTCAGGCACTATCACCGGAATCATCTCGCCCCATCCGTGAGGTACGATCCGTTCATCTAGACCGTGGGACACCCTGGGCAATGCGCTTTCGCCACACCGATAGGGATTCTGTCACTTTAAGCAAAAGGTTGCTGGTGCGTGACGTCTGTTTCCGCCCGCCAAGGCCAAAAGTCCCACTAGCCCAACGCCGAGCAGCAAGGAGCTGGATGGTTCGGGGACAGGGGTGACGGCCATCGTCCAAGTCCCCAAACTCTGATTGGCAGCAGTTCCAGTTAGTGGGCTTCCTGTGAGGCTTTCGTCAAAGGGTCCCAGATAGCTGGAATACAGACATTCGTCAAGGACCGTATCGAAGCAACCTCCGTACATCGACCATGACGTTATATCGCCAGCGCTGTCTGTCGATATCACGGCGACCAGAAAGGTTGTATCCCCCTGGTTGATATTTAGTCCCGATCCGTCGGTAAAGGAAAACGCGGAAATGTCCCCCGTTATATTCGAACCCGACAAGGAATCGAGCGGAGTCCCCGCCATCACATCAAGCGTGATTGAGGGAGCATATGGTCCCGCACATGTGGTCCCACTGGAAGCATACGTGCCGGCGCACAAGGTATACGGATTTCCCGTATACGTGTATACCGTATCCGCCCGCAATGAGCCGGGCACTATGAGGCACACCAAATCCATCAAAACAGTCGAGAAGACCAACTTCGCTCCCAACTTCATAAGTACACCCCTCGTGTAAGAATCTATTAGGATGACAAAAAAATTTTCTTAAGTTTCACACACTTGCAGCAGCGCGCGGATTACTTCACCCCTTGGCTGCACGCGCGTGGCCAATCCAGTCATGCTGAAAGGAAACGACTTGCCGAACCAAGAGAAGCTCCTGCCCCATTTCACGGCATCAATTGACCATTAGGATTTCCTCTTTAGGGTAAAACTGCGGGCGGGTGGCTCAGACGCAAACCTCGAAGATGAGCAGCTTCGCAGAGCGTGTCGCGCCTCCGGCGCTTGCAATCAATGCCCGCTTTCAACGTGTTGTTTGGAGCAAACCTGCCTGCAAGCGGACGGTTTCATTGCGAGAAGCTTTTTTTTCAGTTGCGGCTGCCCGAGCAGTGCATTCCTTTTGAAATGTTCACCTTCGATCCATTGCACGAACCTCTGCGCATAACGGTCGTTCGCCCGCGACTTGTGTCCTTGCGTGCTATGAACTAGCCGAAGCAAATCATCCGGCAGTCCTACTGGCTTGTCCCCGAAATAGTAGAAATGGTCCGACAAAAGAACATCCCGCCCCGATAAGTCTGTCCTCCGATTTCCTTTGCTATGCACGCTAGGTCGCAGAAGAGGCCGACCTTTCCCGTAGTGATAGATGCAATCGCCCATCTTCTTCCGAAAGTCCACGCTCCGCCAGTCAGGAATCTTCTTCGGCAGATGCTTCTGACAGTACGTATCGTATTCCTCCATCGTGAGCACCTGAGTCACATGCATCGCATAGACGACCTTAGAGGAAATGTCGCCGCAAGGAGACCTCGTTGAGCCTAGGCCCACAACCCAGTCCCCCACCGAGGCCTTACGACGGATCGCTGGCTTGCAGATCGCGAGGGTGCACACTCCCCAATACGGGTTGGGAGCCGCCCCATCGTCGTAGCGAAGACAATACGTATAAAGCGTCATGCTTTATTCACATGAATTGCAAGGATAGGAGATCTGGAAGGATTACCCATCCGCCGGATTCTTATCGTGCTTTTGTATCGAGAAGTAAGACGCTTGACGGGAGATTTGCCCCGCCCGAAATGATTAGGCGTTTGGACTGTGCAAGCCCAAGAAAGAAATTAACGGTCTTAAAAAGTGAATAGATGGCTTCCGCCGCTTTCAACTCGGGCGTGTCCGTCTTGATCCAGTCTATACCTAGGTGCTGACGAGCTTCTTCCAGGTCGATCACAAATCCGTGATCCTTGTACTCGTGCACGAGCTCCTTTGCGATGGCCGCGGCACGTGGGATCAGGTTGGGTTTAGTTGACAGCAGGCGCTCGGCATACTGCACAGCGGATTCGCTTATTCGTTCGCAATAGCCGATTTGCTCTACGGTAAGAGCCAATTGCAGATACCGTGCGAGCATTTCCGCGCTTCCAGGGTATTGTTGTGCAACCGATGCTATAGTTTTCAGCGCTTGGCTGACACCCAACGCCGGCAACCCTCCAATTTGGGGGTCTATTGGCCCTAATTGTCCTAGAAGGCCCATGTGGATTTCGTCAGCGCCAATGGCCACCAAGGTCGCTGCCGACTTGGCTTGGCGCGGTATGACAGCGACAAACCTGTTCAGGGCGAAAGATTTGCAGATCTTGCTGATCTGGTAGGCAGGTTCCGCATCACCGCCCCTGCTGAGAAGAAAAAGAACAACGTCTTTGTTTTTGAGGGAGTTGGTTTCGGTTAGGGCGCTGAAGATTTTGTCCAGGTCGAAGCTGTCTATGCTGTTCTCCGGTTCGATCAATGCCAGAGGGCAAACATGGGTCAGATGGTGGTGACCTAGAATCTCCGAAATCTCTTTGGCCAGACGGTCTTTTATTTGTTGCGGGGTCGCCTCACCAACGAAAACTCCCCAATGGGGCGCTTCCTTTGGCTCTGCAACCGGCAGTTCGGCGGTCGCATCAGCGAGCGCTTGGGCTTGCTGCGGTGTCGCGCCGTGGCGACTGTTGTCTTCATTTTGGACGGCTGTTTCTGCTTTTGCTCCCACGGGGCCGGGTCCTCTCTAGTTCCATCAGAACCGTTGCCAATATTAGTTAATGTAAGTCTAAAGTTAACACAGTTTGGGTGGACGGCACAGGCGTAAACTTACGTGACGAATCTGGCTGTGCGTTCACAGTTCATGACTTTTCGATCGCCCCATTCCCCCCTCCAAACTCACCATCCAACCGCAAAATTCGACCGTTCCATGGGTATCGCTTCCGTTATCGTCACGTTCATGGTAACATGCCGCGTGTTACCTCGATTCACTCTCGACTCGCGCTCCGATCTTCCCCCGTTTGTTCCCTCATACGAGGGACGCGCAAATGTGAACTTCTTTCTTATCAATCGCTTGTGCGCTCTTGACTCACTCTTTTGCGCAAGTAAATCTGACAACCCCTTTACATTCATATTGTTCCGCACTCTTTTGCACAAGCGTATTTCACAACTCTTTTGCAATCAATTCGTTCCGCACTCTTTGTCAAAAACACCGGGGGTGGGTACACCCCCTGCCCTCTTTCTTTTTGTTCCCGACCGATACTATTGCCGTCGCTGTTGTCATCGTCGTTGTCGTCCCGTTGTAGCCCCGTTGCGCAACAACGGAAAACGCCATCTATCTCTTTTCTCCTCATATCGTTGCCCGACTTCGCCCATCACAACGAGGGGGGGGGTACCCCCCCCCAAAGTCCTATCGGCGCCTCATTTCTTCGCCAGAGGGAACAGCGTGGGCTCGGCGGGCGGCTGGTCGGCGATGGCGTCGAGTTCCGGAAAGTGCACGCGCAGCGGCTCGGGCACCTTCACTTTGGAGCGCTTGAGGATGCTGATGAGCTGGAGGGCGTTGACGACGGCTTTGCCTTGATAGTGATTGTTGGTGACGACAAAGGTGTCGCGAGCGTTCTCCGCGACTTTGCGGATGCGCCCGGCCCAGGGAGCAAGTTCTTCCGGGGAATAAAGATAGTTGTAGCGTTCGTGGGCGGGGATGGTGGCGTCGTCGGTGAACCAGGTGTCGTACCGGCGGCCGTGGAGGCGGACGTAGCCGACGGGCGAGGTGGCCGACTCGGAGGGTTCGAGCGAACGGCCGATGATGGGCTGGTCGATGTTGCAGAAACCCGCGCGGTGCTCGCGGAGCAGGGCGAAGGTATCGGGATGGTTCCACGAAGCGTGGCGCACTTCGACGACGAGGGGATAGTCGGCGAAGCGCTTCAAGAGCGCCGAGAGATACGCGACGGTTTCGGGCGTGCGATGGAACGAGAAAGGGAATTGCAGGAGGATCGCTCCCAGCTTGCCTGTCTTGTGGAGAGGATCGAAGCCGGCGCGCACGGCGCGCTCGTCTTCGGAGGTGCCAGGTCCAGCAGAAACAGGATCGTGCGTAAACCGTTGCCAGAGCTTGGCGGTAAAGACGAAGCGCGGATTGGCGGCGACGCGATCGATCCATTGTGTGGCGTGGTCGGGGCGGAGCGGCTGGTAGAACGAAGTGTTGATCTCGATGGTGTCGAAAAATTCCGCGAGATAGGACGCTTCGTGAAAGCCTTTGGGCCGGCGAATAGGATAAACGTAGCCGGCCCAGTCCGGGTAGGACCAGCCGGCCGGGCCAACGCGAATGATTTGCCCGGGCTGCAGCTGCGAGCCTTCCGGCGCGGGTACCTGCAAGGGTCCCCGCGCAGGCTTCGGCGCTCTCTCTGGCGAGCGCGAATCGGCGGACTTTGTGTTTCGACGCGGCATCTAACTAGCACAGCGCTCTCAGCAGCACGAAGCGTAGAGTTTGCGGAGCGCGGTTGTCAACGTTTGGCCAATTTGGAGAGAGAAAATTGGCCGGACGAGTCGGTGGGAGGGCACGGCTTTAGCCGTGCCGAAACGCGCCGGCATACCAGGGGTTTTAACCCCGGTGATTGGAGATGGACTAAAATGGGTTCTCGGCGACCGCGGCAAGTGCTATGCTGTCACCATGATGCGGTGCAGAAGCGAAATCTGCGTCGCGGCCCTTCCCCGCACGTTCTCCTACAGGTGCATCCATGAAACTTTCCATCAGCTACAAGAACGTCGAGTCGCACCAACCCGTCGAGGCCGAAGTCGAACGGCACCTCGGTAAGCTGGCAAAATTGTTGAAAAGCTATGCCCCGGATCTGGTGCAGCTACACGGCGTGTTTGCGGAGAATTCGCACAAGGAACAACAATCCTGCACGCTGAATTTATCGCTGCCGACGGGGACACTGCACGCCACGGCGAGCGGAACAAGCGTGCGCACGAGCTGCAAGAAAGCGTTCGCCGAACTGGAATCGCAAGTGAAAAAACACCAGTCGAAATTGCGCAAAGATTACGAGTGGAAGCGCAAACGCCCGCGCGTTCGCGCCGAAGCGACCATCTGAATTTTCCGGAGATCGCCCACTTGTTGGCAAGAGGAACAGTCAGCGGCTCTGACTGTTCCCGCGATGCTGCTGCGCGCCCGAAAATGGCGAGTCACTGGCTCGGTTTGAGGGCGCAGCGAAGAATGCTAAGATTGAAGAGCTTCACTGGCAGGATCGACGCGACACGTTTCGGTGTGTCTCGAAGGCCAATCAAGCAGCAATGTTTTGAGTGATTAGGGGCGTAGCTCAGTGGTAGAGCAGCGGCCTTTTAAGCCGAAGGTCGTGGGTTCGATCCCCACCGCCCCTACCAAGCTTCTTTCATATCAATATGTTAAGCGTCTGACCCTGTTCCATTCGGAACACTTGTTCCAATTGAACGGTTGGCAATGCGCTCCATCGAATTACGCTGCGACTGCGGAATCACGTGTGCGTAGACCTTAAGCGTGGTTCTCACATCTGCATGCCGCATCTGGGCCTGCAAGACGGTGATAGGTTCGCTCTCAGCCAACTCCGTTGCCAGGCCGTGCCGAAAAGCGTGTAGACCTACGTTTTCGTCAGGGATTCCTAGCTTGCGGAGGATTGATTTTAGTCCTGACCGCACTGCGTTGTTTCTCGAATAGGCGAAACCTTCCTTGCGCGGGGCAGGGAAGAGCAATTTGTCCGGATTCTCTTTCCAGTAATGCTTGAGATAATTCCACAGCAAGGCTTCCAGACTCGATCGCATCGGGGGCATAGCCACGGACTTTTTTGTTTTTGGTTGACGAACGACCCTGGTTCGGTCGTCGGCCGATTTGTTCACGCGAATCGCCTTTCGCTCGAAATCCAAATCGCCCGCTGTCAAGGCCGTCAACTCGCCCGCTCTTGCGCCCATTAACGAAGCAAGAGCAAACATCGTCTTGTAAGGCTCTCTAGCGGCCCGAACAATCTGGTTAACCTGCTCGCTCGTAAAGTACGGACGTTCGGGCGTCTCGGCCGCCCGCAGAGCCAAATCCGAGAACGAGACCGATCTTCGCGAAGATCGCTAAGGGGTTGGAAGAGAACAAAATCGTCGGAAGCGCAAATATGCTTGACTACGCGATGATCCGGCCAACACTTCACTTTTCATTTGCCGCGGCCAGCATACGAACCTTCGAGTTGCTTTGCTACCCGCTCGGCAATTCATTCCACTTGATCGAGCGGCCCGTGAATCTTAGCCCTACATAGAAGCCACCTCTTTCCCGGACGTGGCAATAGACCACTTGCGCGGGCTGCGGGAATTCACCCGCATGTGGCGTGATCAGCGGTTCCCCGCCGGGTTGCCACTTCTGCTTGGTCACCAGCCGAACCCCGTGCGGGCTGACGTTCAGCGTGAACACCCGCTCACCGGTGCGCGGTTCGTTCTCCCTGGCGAGGTACACGGGCACCTGCATCGAGAGGCGCCTCTCAATTCTGCCGTCGAATAGAAACGAGCGAACAGCTGTTGGTGGAGTAAGACCGTCCATGGCTCGCGGGGATTCGCTCGCTGGATCTTTTAGTCCCTTGGAAATGCTTCCTCCTCTTAAACCTACACTATCTTTACGCCATCGCCGCACACCCGCCAAGTAGGAAGATACTCTATTCTTCGTGCAAGAAATCACCTTAGTGCTCGCCGTCGGCGAGAACCGCATAACCTTCTTACCCTGCGCCTTGTCGAAGGGCAGGCTGTGCCCTTTGGCGCCCTGCCCGGCCCTTACGCCCATAAGCCCGTATTGCTCCTCCGTGATAATCCGTCAGTAGATTAGAAGCTTCCCCTTATAGGGAATCTCGCGTGCCTATGCTCTTATCTAATAAAAGGAGGCCGACCTCATGATGAAAGCTAGCGTAGGTCTCGCGAACCAAGTCATAGACCGAATCCTCGAACTCTCGGCAGATGCGCACATACGAAGACGGGGCACTGTTAAGGATTCTCCGGAGTTTCACAAGCTGACCGGAGCGATAGCAGCCTACGGAAAAGCGCTCGCGCTTCTCACCGCGCTTCAGCGGCGGGAAGAATTCTACGCAATGATCGATCAATTCGACGCGCCCGCCTTCGCTGCGGCCTGTTAGTTCAGAAAAAAGCTGATTAAATATGTGGCGCGAAAATTGTCCCATGTGCCGCACCCCCCTCAGTACCCACACGCAACTTAAGGGTTATCGCGGAAACACGTTTTAGAATCCCTGCGAGCAGTAACCTACTCCGCTTAATGTCTTATTGCTCCAGAGTGTCTGAACCGGGTACGCGCGGCCGTCGTTTCCAATCATATTGAACGGCGCGCCCGGTACCTGGAGGCCGTCGCCGACCCAAGCGCATTTGTCGCCGATCTCCCAGCCCTGATAGTCGAACCAGCCGCCATTCTGCACCAAGCCGGTGGACGACTCGGCGCCCGGGTCGGTGAGGGTTTCGGCGATTTCGTGACCCAGCACGATGGTGACCCCGTCAAGATCGCCCGTTGGAGCGGGATTGACAAAGTCCTTCCCGCATCCGCCGCCCGCATTCAGCACGTAAGGCATGTTCGTGAACGCAATGCCCTGCTGCACGCCTGGATAACCCACGGGAGTCGTGTAATCGTGCCACGCGCAGTATTGGCTTTGATTGAACCCCGCATCGTTGAACTTCTGCGGCGTGGCGATCACGAAATTTGAATCGGCCAGGTCGGTAGCGTGAAAGAATTGCACCGCTCGCGCTGCTTCGCGCGCTAGGTCGATGGGGCTCAGATTATCGTGAATGGGGTTGGTATTGTCGTGCCACACGCCCGTCAACTGCTGCCCCGGGTTGCCGATCGTCGAATAGTTACCGTTGTAATTGGACTGATAATACTGCGTGACAACATCTCCCCACGTTGTGCCGCCCATGGCGGAGACGAATCTGGTCATCAGCGCCCCAGCGCCGTCCGGATCGCTGACCGGGCTACCCACGGTCGTATGATCGAATGCATTCGGCTGCCCCCAACCCCAAAGGACGAGGTAGATCTTGGGGTTCACCTGCACGTGTCCGCCGAAATAGGCCATGTTGACGGGCATGGGCTGTCCCGCTGCGACGCCGGGCGGGCAGGTGGGAAGGGTCATGCAGATGTCAATCGCGGGCGGCGTGATGCCGACGGAAGGCATGGCATGTGGATTAGTCGGGGCGGAGCGCACACAGCCATCACCGGTCACGTCGAACGCCTTGTTGCTCCACAGGGGCTGCACCGCGAACGAGGTGTGGCTATCCATGGGAACATTCCCAAGACCCTTCCAGGCACACTTGTCGCCGTTCTCGGAGCCCTGCGCGTCGTTCCAGCCGTCCTGAACGCTGGCAAAATTGTCCGGGTCGGTGACAGCTTCGGCGTACTCGTGCCCGGTTACGATGCTGTAGCCGTCGAAGACCCCGTGGCCGAAGCTATCGCTGATCACGTTCACCGAGTTCATTCCGCAGCCACCAGTGCCGAGGCCCGGCCAGTTCATGTTGAGGAACGGAATAAAGGCGTACTGTAGCCGGTAGGGATTGCCAAGGCCATCGATGCTGCTCGTCTGCGTGTGATAGCCGCAATAAACCGGCTGCCCGGTGGCAATGGTTGTCGGCGGCGTGAGGATGATGTAGGTCGCTTGCGGATCGTACTTGAAGTGAGCGGATGCGCGTATCGCTTCCATGGCGAGCGGGTCGTCGGCCACGTTTTCAGCCAAGCCCAGGGCGACGATGTCGCTGGGCACGGGCGTCGTGTCGGTCCACACACCCTTGAGTTGTTTCCTCGGGTTGGTGACAAACCCGCCGCCGCTGACGTTGGCGCAACTGGTGGTCCCGGCCGGTACATTGTTACAGTATTCGGTCTGGATGGCCGCCCAGGATGTGCCGCCGAGATTGCTCAAGAACGAAGTGACGTAGGTCTGTAGTTGCTGGCTGGTGTACTGCTTTCCGTTCGCGTCCGCGGTCGTGAAACCATTAGCCCAATCAGGTCCCCAGAAAATCAGATAGATACCCGGCGTAGTCTCGACGCCGATGGCCCCAGCGCCCGCATTGCCGCCGTGATAAATTAGATCATTCGCCACCGAACTGGGATTGGGCGCCTGTCCCGGTGCCCAAAAGAAATGCTTGTCATTGGTGGCTGCTGACGCTTGCGTGGTGATCACGGCCATCGAGATAGCCGTCGAGATAGTAATGATAGCGAGCGCTCGCAGGCCAAGGGCCGACAGACGTTCGAGAGTTTTTGTAGACATAGCCGTCTCCTTGGGGAGATCTCCGAAAGTGTTACCAAAATTGGAAAAGGGCCTCACAACGAAGTGCAATAGGGTGACTACTAAACGCAGTCTCTTGGGACACGGTGCGAAATCCGTCGAGCACTGTTAATGAAATATAAACGTACCTTCAAAAATATAACGCGTCGAACCTGCTGGGCATCTCGACGGGAGATTACGGACGCTGAGAGGGAAATACCATCGGGGGAATTCTTGAAATCATTGTCAGATGAATACCCTAATCCCGGACAAAGGGTAGGCACAGTTTGCCGAAACCGATTACAGAACTGAGAGATTGGGTCCGCAGCAAGTAGAACGATAGGGCCTAGTAAACGCGGTTACCGTAGAAGTGAAATCGTCCCGGCCCAGACGGCCCTGTAAGCCGACAGTCAGACGCTAGGATGGGTTAGCCGGAGCAATCCCATTCAATCATCGAGACAACGTGCGAAGCCTGTTCAACAATGCGATGAAGTGCGGGCGATCTGCATCACTCACCGCCGTTGAATTTCAGGTCCAGTCCCCGACGGGGCTCCACATGCCGCACGACAGCCCCGGCTCTGATTTGTCCCTCCTGGACAAGAAAATCAACTTTGGTTGTCATACCCACGGCTTTTGGTCTCGGTGTTTCGGCAAACAAACCACCCAGGCTCACGTTGCGAACTCGTGCAGTCTCGTCACGTCCATTACACTGCCAGTAGAGCATGTTTTCGAAGATACGCGATTCCCTGAATGAGCTTGAAGACGTCGTTGCGTCCCACCTGGGTGTCAGAATGACTAGCGTGGCTAGGCCAATGGTTCCCGCTGCTATTGGACATCTGGTTTTGCAATTTGGAGCCACCACAGGTTCCCGGGCAAGTCGTTGGCGTCCAACAACCTCGTGGATCGGGTTATTCGCCGCGCCGAGGAGTTGCGCAGTGCCTGGACAAGGGGCGAACCAGCCGACTCCTCGCAGGAGTCATCATTCCGCGGGGCCGGACACCCACAACTTGTGTAGCAGTACCGCCAACTTCCGAGCCACGGCAACGATGGCTCGTTTCTTGGCATTCTTTCCTCCTCGCTCGGCAAGCTTCAGTCCCCAGCGCCGCAGATCACTGTCCTGTCCAAAAAGCCCGAGAATGTAGTGCGAACCTTGGACCATCAGCGTCCTAAGGTACCAAAACGGTGTTTTCGTGCGGAGGTTGTTGTGCAGCGGCGCGAACCCCAACTGCCAGAGTAGCGAGCAATGTTAGTTTTGCTTTCGTCATCGGCACACCTCGCCAGCTTGCGGGGGGTATGTTTGCATCACGCTGTCGAGTCCAACGCGTCGAATGCTCCCCCAAATTGTTATTTAATCTCGCCTCCGTCAAGCCGATGCGAGGCATAGATTCTCGATTGCGAGCAGGGATAATCCAAGTCTCTGCCTCTTCGGCTGAATATCACCACTGTGGTGCGATGGCCCGAACAGTCCGCATGACCGCTTGGCGTGCGAGAAATGCAAGGTCAAAGGTACTTCCGAGCCTATTGTGGGCAGGAACTCTGAAGATCCAGAAGAACAACTGCGGATGCCCACCGGCGGGTACTTCGTACCGTCCGTTGATAGCCAGGCATTCGCCGCCCCAATCATAGCTCAGGCAATGAAGCAGGGAGTCGGAGGACATGATAATGTCCGGATGCTTTCCCGTTACCTCAGTCAGACCGTGATGATACGAGAATTCCACCAAGATTCCCAAATCACGAATTTGGACCACCGAAGACACTAGAGCATTCAGCAAGTAGCGCTCATTTCTGCTCGCCGATTTGAGAATAAATGCTTGCGCCGCTTCTTGGAGCTTGCTCATTGTGACCGAAGCGGTTGTTTCAGGCGCGGTGGTCATCATACGTCCGTAGTCCAGGTCATAACGCCGCATGGCTTCGTCAGAGTCATGCGCTGCGCCCACTTCCCAGTGGTCACCTGGATAGAGAACGACCGTAGGCACATGAAGCTCCTGGCTCACGAATCTGTATACGTCGCGGATATGATTGACAGCCTGGTTCATGAAGAAATTCTCGGCGTGGCAGAAATAGATGAAGCTGGCAAAGGGAACAAACATGGCAGGCTTGAAGATCTGAACCTGTGTCCGAACTTCAGCAAACTTCCGCTCTGCGTGCTCTTTGTGACAGGCGTGGTCGCCAGGGTTTCCCACCCAATTGGCAAAAGAGAACTGGGAGAGCAGGAGATCTACCTTGCCCAGTTTGGATTTGATGGCCTCCATATCTCGCCGTCGTTCGTAAACACAGTCGTTCATATTCAGCACCGTCTTCCCCTCACTGAAGACGGCCATCCAGGAATCAATCAGCCCTTGCCGGCCGGAGACTAGGCGGAAATCCTTTGCGAGATCCACAGGTTCACCCTCGGCTAACTCCTGAACATGAAAACCCAGGGCCCTGCAAACATTGACCACCCGCTTGTCTTTCGTCTCGTGAAAAAGGACCGTAATTTTTCGGCGATATTGCTCCGGGATGCTTCTCAGGTTTGGCGGGCTAAAATGGTCGGGATGCTCGTGGGAAAGCCAAATGTGCGTGATATCGCCGAAATCCTCATAGCGTAGCTTTGTCTCCGAGAGCAGTTTCCATCCGCTATTGAAGATGGTCCCATCCAGCCAAGGATCACAGATAAGGCGAACGCCCGCCGATTCTAGAATGAAAGATGCATTGTTGACCCAATCTATGAGCATGGCTGGCTCCTCTCCCATGTGCGCCTAATGGCTGAGTAGAAGTACGCACGAGTCCTGAGAAGGTGCGTTCATTATGGGACAGAATTCGCTACGAAGCCTTCGGCACGGCGCGAGATTTCTAAACTCTCATCGGACGTTGCCGACGTCGCTGGCAAATGCGCAACACCAGAGGCGGAAGGAGATCATCCGAAATTGTCACGCAGCCGTCTGCATTTGCTCTATTCTACATCCAAACGACCCCGAATATAGCCACAGACTTTTTATTTGGCGCCGGTGTCATTTTGAAGAGGCCAGGGAAGGACTGGCTCGCACATGTTCTCGAACGGCTCTTGCGGCTTCAATCCAAGCCTGACGCTCCACGAGACTCATATGCGCGAACTCCGGCGCCAACACTGCACCAGGGCACCGCTCCTCCAGCAAGCGCCAATAATGCATGAATGCCAATTCCCCAAGCCAGTCGTCCTGCATAGGGGACATCTTCTCCGGTCTTGTCCGTGGAACAATCAGGTAATCACCTGAAAAGGACCTAGTGCTAATGGCTGTGGAATACGTTGCCACTCTCTTTGGGCAGGGTGATAACCCTGGCGAGAAAGAACCAAACTTGCTTCTTTCGCGTATGGATATTCAAGAAATTGCGCGGTTTCAATTCCCCGTTCTTCCCTAGCGAGAAAGCTTCCGGCGAACACGAATGGCCAGCCAGAGAAGCCCCATTGAAAGAAGAATCAGGGAAGGGGGTTCAGGAAGTGCAACAATTTGGTCCGGAATGAGTTGCCCGGACGTTTTATCCCAAGCCAACATCCAAGACCGTTCTTCGCATGTGGGATCGCCGTCGCCCGGCGTATGACCCCAATGGGAATTCAGGTAAGCTCCCGCGAAAGAACCAACCCCGGCGACAATCGAGGGGTTTAACTCATATTGACTGGATTCGGCCGCGTCAAACTCGGAGACAAAGAATTGGTCGAAGCTGGTCAAGGTCGAGAATTCCCATTTACGATTCTGGGCGATGAAGCTCTGCCACAAATCAAAAGTCAATTCTCCGATGGCGATTGTTGAGGCGGTAGCTTCGGGATCCCGGGTACTTGTTTGCGCGGCCGCGGCTGTCCTTCCCGCAATGGGGTCCGCTCCGGCGGGCCTCGCACCCAGAATTAACAAGGTTGTGGTCAAGCTTATGACAGTTAGATTCCTAATCGGTATTGTCCACATATGAGACCTTCCTGACGTGCAGGGTCAATCGCAAATGCGGTGTATACGAATTTCGGGTGCACTCTCAAATCAGGTAAAAGCTGTAATTTAACGTAAGGTTGTCGCTTGCGGAATTCTTAAGATTGTTCAGGAGCGCCTAGCTTCTGTCCTCCTTTGAGGACCTAATTTGTCACGGCAATTATTCTGCATTGCCGGTTCGAAGCGGAAAGAGCTTGCGTATGTCGATTGGTTAGAGAAGGACCGCTCCAAAAAGAGGCAGACTCGTCTTTGTCGGCACATTTGTCGTGAGAAATTTGGCCGAACGCCGCGGCTTTAATCTGGTGAAACTTCCTGCTCATGATCCAGAGTCTTGGGAAGAAAATTCGCGAGCGCTGACGTGAAAAGCTGGGCGCCTTCGGGATTGAGATGAAGTTCGTCACGCTGGTAATACTTAGTGGAGAGCGCTGCTGGATCAATCGGTACCAATGTATCCACGCCGGCCTCTCGCGAAGCGATAACCATTCGCTGGATGGCATCCTCTGAAGACGGGGTGGGTGGAACAAGAATGATGAGCTTTGCGCCATACGTGTGACAGAGATGGCGAAGCCGTTCCAGCCGAGAATTCGCGACGGCACGAAACTGGAGAGCTGGCGGAACTACGGGTTGCGGTTTCAATAGCGACACGAGCTCTTCGTAATGGGGAACAGTGTGACGCAGGATTTGCGTGCGAAAGACGCTACGTGTGCCCCAGAAAGCACTCGAATGGGCAAGTAAGAGGTTACCGGTAGCTGTGCGATCCATCTTTAGATCGGACGCCACGCCGAGAGAATCCTCCGCATCAAATAATACCAATGGTGCATAGTCCTGCCGTACGGTGTCAGCAAGAAAGCTATCCACACCGACACCGAAGACCACGACTTGGGGCCTCGAACCCTCTCGAAACAAGCGCTGCAACGCGTACAGCCAGTCATAGTAACCGGTAGCTTCGAGAAAGATGGGATAGATGCGCATTTGCCCGGAGGTCAACCCCTTCAACCGGTCGACGTCAATTGCCTCAAGCAGCAGCGAATTACCAACGATCAGAACGGGAATAGCTTCACCCGGCCTCCCGGGACGTACGTTGACGGCTTCGGCGTATTGTCGAGAGACGCGTGCGTATGTTTCGGAGTAGTGCTTAAGCATAAAATTACTTAACAATTCGAAGGCAACGATGAGAAAAGCGCAGATCCCCGCCAGTAGTTTTGCGTAGAAGAGCGCGCCGAGTTTAGAACCGGAAGTATACGAACGCATTGAGATTGCTCCCGGAAAAAAGTGCCAGCACAACTAGCGCAGCAGCCGCGAGGGCGGTTCGAACAGCATAAGGCGAAGTCGCGAATGGGTATTCGTAGCTACCGGCTTCGAGCAACAGGTCCACAAGGAACAAAGGGATTGAGAAAACGCAGAGCATGAAGAACGCGGAAGCATACTCAGGCCGCCAAGAGAACCTGGTCAATCCAGCCAGCAGCTGGACCGCGGCGCGGAGGGAAGTGGCCCGGAAGAAGGCCAGGCTTAGGCCAAGTATGTTGAAGGTTAGGATTCGCTGCCCCCAAAGGGACAAGAAACCGATGGAGCGTTGAGGAACATCGGTGCCTTTCGAACCGACTTTGGATGGGAAGAAGTAGCGCTCCACAGACAGCACTACTCCGTGAATGGCTCCAAAGATGACAAAGGTCCAATTCGCGCCATGCCAGAGGCCAGCCAGAACCATGGTGATAAAAAGATTTCGAGAGGTCTTCCAGTTTCCCTGCGCGCTACCACCCAGTGGTATGTACAAGTAATCGCGCAGCCAGGTGCTCAAGCTGATGTGCCAGCGCCGCCAGAAATCCTGGAGGCGCGGCGCAAGGAAGGGCTGGCGGAAATTGACCATGAAATGGAAACCCAGCAGCTGAGCGCTTCCACGCGCGATATCGCTATAACCGCTGAAGTCCCCATATACCTGCCAGGTGAAGGCATACGTTCCGAGCAGAACCAGCCAGAAGTTTGAAGGTCCAAACTGACCGCCAAATACCGCGTTAGCGAGAAGGGCGCAATTATCAGCGACCACGCATTTCCGTATAAGGCCGGAAAAGATCAGCATCAAACCATCGAAAAATCTATCCGCGTCGAACGTGCGATCCTTCTGGACCTGGGGAAACAGATGGCTTGGCCTCTGTATCGGGCCAGCGATTAAGTGCGGGAATAGGCTGATGAAAAGACCGTAATCGAAAAAAGACCTGGAGGCCTCAATTCTTCCTTTGTAAACGTCCACGATATAAGCAACTTCCTGAAACGTGTAGAACGAAATGCCGGGAGGAAGAATAATGCGAATCAAGGGTAGCGGAATATTGTGAACGCCAAGTTTCTCGAGGGCGCCCGCAAAGGAGCCTGCGAAGAAGTCGAAGTATTTGAAAATGCCCAGAATCGTGAAATTCAGGACGAGCGAAAGGATGAGCCACTTCTTCCGGTTGGAGTCCGGGCGGCACGACACGATTTTCTGCGCAATCAGAAAATCCATCGTGGTGCTGCCGATCATTAGAGTAAGGAAACGCCAGTCCCACCATCCATAGAAAAAGTAGCTTGCCAAGAGAAGGAATATATTTTGGGCGCGATGATTGAGACGCCAGTACAACAGCACGACCGGTATCAGGAAGAAGAAATAAACTGGGGAATCAAAAAGCATAGCGCGACGTCCGGACAGAGATCTCCGTTATTCTTGCTAATGGACCGTGCACGCCCAAGGATAAACGGCAATGAAATGACATTCCAATCAGTAGAATCTTGGCTTTGATGTGGGGGGAATCCCCGTGGGCGGCCAAGTCCTGTGATGTTCACTCAGAATTAGAACCTCATCGTTGCGATACACATGCGAAGCTGCCGGGAAAGAACTCACCGCTTTCGGTCGGGTATTGTCTGCTGTAATTATTAGGGTTTAGACCGGATTGTGAGCGAGTTCCGTCTCCGTTACCGTCCGGCATGGGCCTAGTTCGCCCCCTACCTGCCTAGGTTTTGCCGGGGGTTCCAACAACATTGGGACTCCCGCGGCGGTAGCTTCTACAAAGGAGTCACCTATGAGCACTGAGATTCGGCAGTGGCCCTGGTTTGCGATCCTAACCAGGACAGGTAGGGAGAAAAATGCGGCCTTACTGTTGCGGAATTCGGGTTATGAGTGCTACTTGCCCGTCATTAAGCTGACCCGGCAGTGGTCCGACCGCGTAAAAGAGCTCGAACTGGCAATGTTCCCAGGATATTTATTCTGCCGGATGAGTCCCCACAATCGTTTGCCCGTTCTGATTACGCCAGGCGTGATCCAGATCGTAGGGGTCGGCAAGACGCCGATTCCGGTTGAAGAAGAAGAGATAACCGCGATTCAACGAGTTGGCAAGAGCGGACTCACGACCATACCTTGGCCATACTTGCAAGTAGGGCAGCTTGCCAGGATCGAAAATGGGCCTCTGCAAGGCCTGAGTGGAATCGTAGTCAAAATCAAATCAGGGTTGAAGCTAGTGCTTTCCGTAAATTTGCTACAGCGTTCGGTTGCAGTGGAAATTGATCGCAGTTGGATCAGCGTGGTATCTCCTTTCGGAGCGGCCATAAATCGTACCGCCGCATATTCCGCCGTTCATTGACTTAATCAACTCAGACCCCGCGAGGTCATTCTGGCCGGGGTAGTTCAGGCGAATGGATTGTCCTAAACACGACCTCCCTGAGCTGGATCTCAACGCCTCTATTATCTGCACGACCTGGCCTCACGCTGGAATTTACTCAGACCGTTTTCGTGCGGCTTGTGAGTTACGCCCCCATGTTTCTTGATTTTTATCAGTTACGTGAGCAGCCGTTCGGAGTAACCCCGGACCCTCGCTATATCTATTTCAGCCCAGGGCACCAGGAAGCTCTGACTGCCTTGCTCTACGGGGTTGAAACAAGGCGTGGATTTCTCACTCTTGTCGCAGAGCCGGGAATGGGCAAGACCACGCTTCTGTTCAAGCTCCTAAAGTGCTGGAGAGAGCGTGCTCACAGTGCCTTTCTGTTTCACACTCAGTGCGATTCCCGGGAGCTTATGCGTTACCTGCTGAACGACTTGGGTCTCAAGTGCGATGGAGATGATATTGTGCGCATGCACTCGGACCTAAACGAATTTCTCTTTCGTGAAACATTGGCAGGGAGAAGCGTCGTAATTTTCATCGATGAGGCCCAGAATTTAACCGATACCGTGCTCGAGACCGTACGTTTACTCTCAAACTTTGAGGCCACGGACAAGAAGTTGCTCAACATTGTTCTCGCGGGACAGCCCGAATTGGCAAAGCGACTGTCGCATCCGGGGCTGGCCCAGCTGCGCCAACGCATCGCTATTCAGGCACGGTTGGACGCGCTGCCCCCCACCGAGGTCATTCGCTACATCAATCATCGGCTGCAAGTAGCTGGATATCAGGGCGGTGACCTGTTCAGTTTGGAGGCTTATGGGCTTATCGCCGAACGCAGCAAGGGGATACCTCGGTTAATTAATAATCTTTGTTTCACCGCGCTTTCCTTGGGTTGCGCCATGCAGCGGAAGCAGATTACTTCGGAAGTTGTGGAGAAGGCAGCAAAGAACCTGTCTTTGAGGCCCCGTGCCCCGGCATCTCGAGTCCCGCGTCAGCAGGCCGCACCTGAAATCGCCACCCGTCTTTGGCCGGTGTGGCAGTCTTTCCACGCCTGGATTAGGGGGAACATTGTTAAACGGCGATTCATTCAGAGCCTGGCTTTTTGCGTTGCGTGCGGAGGCTTGGTGAGCTACTTCGGAGTTCGCAACAGGACAAGGGCGATCCGGTCGTCAGAGAATTTCGTGAGTACTTCAGCGGCCCCGAGCCCCGACTTTATCCCGGCGCGCCCCGTCGCGGATACGCATGGCGAACCGCAGGCTCATGAGTTCTCGCCAGGTGGTGCACTTGAGAATAGCGCGAACTCATTTACGTATGTGGTTAAACCGAAAGACACGCTGCGCGACCTTTGTGTTTCCGTTCTTGGACGCTACGACAAAGTCGTCCTGGCGAAACTCCAAGAGCTCAATCCGGATTTAGAGTTTCCCGACCACCTTGAGACGGGACAGGTAATTCGTTTCCCGCTGAATCCGCCAAAACGTCGCGACATTCGCCCTCGATCGAAGTGATTTTGCAAAAACAGTGCCGGGGAACCAAACATCATTAGCACGAATTTCCGGAGTTGCGATCCCTGCGCTGGAAGGCTACCCACCTTTCCCTTCCAAGCTATCCTCGCCAGCCCGGAGAATCCATCCATTAGCCTGAAACCGTTGGTTCCTTCTGTGGCCTCGTTTCGAACGGATGACGACTGCGGGGATTCCCTTAAGTCCCAGTGAATAATTTCCCTCACTGGAATTGCGAAGTGAACCTGATTGGCGAAAGAAGCGCAAGCCATTACATTTGCAACGTGTGACGCTTGCAGAAGGAATGTCGCATTAGAGGCATGTGAGTGGCAAGCTCGACTCTCCCGTGTTGCGGCTTTGAGAATTTGGCCAGCGGGAGGGTAATGTGGCATCAGCCGGTGCGGTTCGTAGTTTTCGGGCTCCAGGATTTGGGGCTCTTACAGCGGTAGCCTACGCCAAGCTGCTTCTGTTGCGGCCAGAAATGAGAGAAAGTAATTGAAGGACTTTGGACAATGGGAGTAACTTTTCGTTTCTCAGAAGTCTATGACCCAAGGTTGAATCCCATATCCGCTGCCCTGCCCGTGGCTCCCGTTTTCATTCTTACGTGAAGCCCCTCTGAAAAAGAGCCCGGCACACACTCAAAGCTCGAATCTCTAAAACATCAAAGATGGGAACTCCGATGATAAATGGATTGAGAAAAAGGACCGCTCTCGAACGATTCTCCAAGTTCAGTTTGGGGCTGCCTCACTTTTCGAGCCGGCAGCGTCATGAAGTCCTTGATGAGGGGGTGTTCCGTCGGATTTTCAGCTGGGAGCGGAAGCGAGCGGAGCGTTCTGAGAGGTGTTTCTTGCTGATGCTTGTGAGCATAGAAAGCGTTCAGGAGGCGGAGCAAAGCAAGAGAACGCTATCTGAAGTACTTTCTGCACTCACTTGTTCTACAAGAGAAACGGACATTATCGGGTGGTATAAACAGGACTCGATCCTAGGAGTTATGTTCACGGAGATTGAAAAAACAGGGAAGAAGGCATTGACGACCTCCTTGCGCAGCAAAGTAATCGAGCCCCTGCGGCACAAACCGGGTGCCGAGCAATTTGGCCAGATCCGCGCTTCTTTCCACTTCTTCCCGGAGAATTGGGGCAAATCCAATTCTGGCCCGCTGACAGATCCGAAGCTTCATCGGGAATTCATCGCACAGGATGACGAGAGAAATCGGCCGCATCTCGTGAAAAGAGCCATGGATGTCGCGGGTAGCATTCTCGCCCTCATCTTATTCTCACCCCTGTTTGCCGTCATTGCCGTGGCCATCAAACTTAGTTCCAAGGGACCAATACTCTTCAGGCAGGAAAGGGTTGGGCAGAACGGCGTGCCTTTTACATTTCTGAAGTTCAGGTCCATGCAGTGCGTGAACGACCAGGGCGTCCACCAGAAATATGTGAAGCAGTTTATCGCCGGAAAAATCAATGCAGCGCAAGCCGGCAACAAGCAAAACGTCGTCTACAAAATTCAGAATGACCCGCGCGTCACTCGCGTAGGAAGGTTTCTGCGTAAGACCAGCCTGGACGAACTTCCCCAGTTCATCAACGTGCTTAAGGGAGATATGTCTCTCGTCGGGCCGCGCCCACCCATTCCTTACGAACTGGAGGCGTATCAGAGCTGGCATCGGCGGCGCGTGATGGAGGCCAAGCCGGGGATAACAGGATTGTGGCAGGTCAACGGGCGCAGCAGGACAACCTTTGACGATATGGTTCGGCTTGATCTGCGATACGCCAGGACGTGGTCACCCTGGCTTGATCTAAAGATTCTTCTGCAAACGCCTCGGGCAATATTTTCAGGCGAAGGCGCCTATTAGGCCCGTAGCGCACTCGAGTTGCCGTGCATTAAGTCAAAGGCCGGCAGTCAAAGAAAATACTCAGGGTAGTAACACGAATTTCGGTGCCTAATTTCTTGGAGAGTGCTTGATGGGAACCCAGGTAAGTCCTTTTGGCAGTAACTATCCACTAGCAGATACCACGGACATCTCCTCGGGATTGAAATATTCCGAGGGTCGAAATCCGAGTGAGCCTATTCGTGTGGGCGTCATCGGATACGGTTATTGGGGTCCGAATGTTGTCAGGAATTTCCAAAGCTTGGAAAACTGTCAAGTTGCTGCAATCTGCGATAAGAATCCCGCATCGCTGCGACGCGCCAATCGCCTTCATTCGGGCGCCGAGCTTACTACAGATTCGCTGGAGCTCCTGACCTCCCCTCGAGTAGATGTCATCGCTGTGGTGACCCCAGTCTGGTCTCATTTTGAACTGGCGAAGTCTGCTCTCGAAAACGGAAAGCACGTTTTCCTGGAGAAACCGTTCACCTCAACACCACAGCAAGCGGAAGAGCTCATCGAGCTGGCAGACCGAAAAAACCTGAAGCTCATGGTGGATCACACGTTTCTATTCACCGGAGCCGTTAAGAAGATTCGGCAGGTCATCGACGAAGGTATCCTGGGAAATCTTTATTATTTTGACTCGACGCGGGTAAACCTCGGCCTCTTCCAACACGACGTGAATGTCGTGTGGGACCTTGCCCCACATGATTTGTCAATCATGGATTACGTCATCCAAGCGAAACCCGAGGCCGTCGTTGCCACGGGGGGAAAGCATTTGAACGGTCTGGCGGACGTGGCGTTCATCACGGTCTACTTTCCGCGTAACGTGATCGCCCATGTCAACGTCAACTGGCTTTCGCCTGTGAAGGTTCGGACGACGCTGATAGGGGGCGAGAAAAAGATGCTCGTGTGGAATGACCTCGAGGCCGACGAAAAAGTCAAAATCTACGACAAAGGCGTGGAGATGACCAACGGGCACGGCGTCTACGACTTGCTCGTAAGTTATCGTTCAGGGGATGTGTGGGCGCCGAAAATTGAACAGACGGAAGCACTGAAGGCTGAGCTTGAATACTTTATCGATTGCATTGTGAACGACCGAACCCCGTTCAATGACGGGGCAGCAGGCTTGCGGGTGGTCAAGATACTCGAAGCGGCCGACCGATCCTTGAAAGAACGTGGTAAGGCAATCCTGTTATGAACAACTACCGCTGCGTCAGCCCCGATGTTCAATTGGGAAAAGATGTTAAGCTCTCCAAATTCATAAATCTCTACGGCTGTGAAATTGGCGACCGGACTAAGATCGGCGCGTTTGTAGAGATTCAAAAGAACGCCAGAATCGGCAAGAATTGCAAAATCTCGAGCCACAGTTTTATCTGCGAAGGCGTAACCATCGAGGACAATGTTTTTGTGGGTCACGGCGTCACGTTCATCAATGACGCTTATCCTCGTGCCACGACTCCGGAAGGCAAATTGCAAACGGAAAAAGACTGGAGTGTGGAGCCGACGCGCGTGAAAAAAGGAGCCTCCATTGGTTCCGGCGCAACAATTCTCTCGAAGGTCATCATCGGCGAAAACGCATTAGTCGGGGCGGGCAGCGTTGTGACTCGCGACGTACCCGACGATGCGATAGTGGCGGGAAATCCGGCGAGATTGGTTCGCTGGATCACAACGGAGCGGAGGATAGCATCATAGACGGCAACGGCAAAATTCCTTTCTTGGACCTGGTGACGCCTCACGTAGCAATGGAAGAGGAACTGGTAGGAGTCTTTCGATCTGCGCTAAAGACTGCCGGTTTCATCGGTGGCCCGGTTGTGGAAGAGTTCGAATCGGAGTTCGCGCAGTTTTGCGGAGCCGAGTCCTGCGTCGGCGTTGGCAGCGGCACAGACGCTCTGCGGTTTGCATTGATCGCCGCCGGAGTGCAGCCGGGCGATACGGTTGTCACGGTTCCGAACACTTTCATCGCGACCACGGAAGCGATCTCCCAGGCTGGGGCCCGGCCCGACTTCGTGGATGTCGACGAGCGCACATACAACATGGATCCGAGAAAGCTTCGTGAATACCTTGAAACGAAGTGCTGCCTCGACCCTTCGACTGGAAAACTCTTGCATCGGAAGTCGCGGAGTCCAATCACAGCAATCGTTCCCGTGCACTTGTATGGCCAGATGGCGGACATGGATCCCATCGTGCAGCTTGCCGCACGATACAACTTGTTTGTAATCGAAGACGCTTGTCAGGCTCACGGGGCTGCGTACTACTCGCGAAAAGAGAATCGCTGGAAAAAGGCAGGGTCGATGGGAGTGGCCGCCGCTTTCAGTTTCTATCCTGGAAAGAACTTGGGCGCTTGTGGAGAGGCAGGAGCCGTCACAACACGAGATCCAATGCTCGCACGAAAGGTTCGCATGCTGCGCGATCATGGTCAACTGCAGAAGTACAACCACGAAATCGAGGGATATAACGGCAGATTGGATGCAATCCAAGCAGGGATTTTGCAAGCCAAGCTGAAGCGATTACCATTTTGGAACCAAAAGCGACGCACCATCGCGAACCAATACAATGAATTGTTTCGGTCTCATTCCGACAGAATTGTCCTGCCGTATGAGACCCCCCAAACCACGGCCGTTTATCACCTGTACGTGATTCGAGTTAAAAATCGGGATCAACTTCAGGCGCATCTCGCTCAGGCTGACATCACGGCCCAGGTCCACTACCCAAGGCCGCTTCATCTCCAGAAGGCTTACGCGCCCCTGAGATATAAAGAGGGAGACTTTCCGGTGACAGAGAAAACGGCGACGGAAATCTTGTCGCTGCCGATGTACCCGCAACTCGAGCCGTACCAACAGAAACGGATCGTGCACGAAGTGATTAATTCAATCGCCTTTGAAACCGCGGGCAGCAGAGCTACCAAGCTCATGTCCACCGCGACTGTCGGAAAATCTTCGTGACTGTGGCGATTGTCATTCCTCGGAAAATCGAAACTCAAGTTCCCTTATGAAGCTCGAAAATCCGGCACAACAAATTGAAATGAACGGCGGGTCGGGGAATGCGGAAAGATCCCGGATGGCGGCCGCGAAAGGGAAAATCTGGATTGATTTGGACAATTCGCCGCACGTTCCTTTCTTTGTCCCCATCATTGAGCAGCTTCAGGAGCGGAATTATTCAGTGGTGGTTACCGCGCGCGACTGTTTTCAGGTTCGCGAACTGGCAGATCTTTTTCATCTCAACTATACGCTCATCGGACACCACTCCGGGAAAAGCAAAATCCGTAAAGTTGCAGGGCTGTGCTTTCGTGCGCTGCAATTGATGCCAACCGTCCTGCGGGAAAAGCCGGACCTTGCTATCTCTCATTGTTCACGCGCCCAACTCATTGCTTCCGTTTGCCTCGGCATTCCATCCCTGCAAATGGGCGATTATGAGTTCGCAACCGGCTGGGCTTTCATCCGTCCCACCTGGCACATGTGCCCGGAAGTAATTCCGGACAGGGCCGTTGAACCCGCTTCCAAGCAAACCCTGAAATATCCAGGTATCAAGGAAGACGTCTATGTCAGTCGATTTGTGCCAAAGCCTGGCATTAGACAGCAACTTGGGATAGGCGAAAAAGATGTGGTAGTGACGCTGCGCCCGCCGGCCAGCGAAGCGCACTATCACACTCAACAGAGTGATGAACTCTTCGACGCGGCAGTCGAGTTCCTGAGTAAAACGGCCGAAGTGAAACTTGTGGTGCTTCCTCGGAATGAAAAACAGGCCCATTGCTTGAGGAAGCGATGGCCCGACCTCTTCTCGAACGGCACGATGCGGATTCCGCAAGAAGTCGTCGATGGCCTCAATCTGATTTGGCACTCGGACTTGGTCATCAGCGCAGGAGGCACAATGAACCGGGAAGCCGCCGCCCTTGGC
>Ga0207133_1020_pt1 | contig 32316 bp, 23 predicted proteins | sample Alteio_BWMinHeat_11_FD_153537 | JGI IMG/M metagenome (GOLD analysis project Ga0207133, IMG submission 153537) | Enriched cells from forest soil in Barre Woods Harvard Forest LTER site, Petersham, Massachusetts, United States -... | ecosystem: Environmental > Terrestrial > Soil > Temperate forest >... | reverse complement strand
TATTTTTCGCGATGCCTTCACGTATTTCAGGCAACTGGACGGAAGTATTTTTCGGAATTGGAATTTTCGTCCTGGCCGAACTTCTTACAATCAAAATTCGCGGCTGGAAAACCGTGAAAACCCGATGGGTAGAAAGTCTCGGTATCGGCACTGCCGCCGTCGCGGTTGGCTGGGTGGGATTATTTTTGTATAGCATCATATTAGGTGTGGCTGAAGACCATCAATCGCTTGCTAACCGCAATGGGGAACTAGTACGCAACAATCGCGAACTTGCGGAAAAAAATTCTCATTTAGTTGACCCTAAGAGCAGAGATGACGAAATAGCTGGACTAAGAAAGAAACTAGGGGATACGAAAGGCACATCACAGGAGCCGTTGCATATCCTGATACGGTATTACGGATTGGAACATGAGACGCACGTCAACGATAAAACTGGTCAGGTAATTTTTGTCGAGGGATTGACGAACAAGAAGATTTCCCCAATAGATGTGGTTGTAAGTTGCAACCAAGATTTCCTGCCAATGAACCAGCCGCACGTAGGTATCGGGGGTATTTATCTGTACTCAGAATTAAACATTATCAATCGGCGAGCCATTCGCGTGAAACTTGGTTCTCCAGCATGGACTCCAGAAACGCCGCTGGGAATACCGATATTTACCGAAGCTAAAGACATTGAGTGTCAATTGAAACTAAACGGTAGATAGTGATGGTGGGTAAAAAACACAAAAAACCGAAAGCAGAATTTAGAGAGGGGCACGAAGCGCGAAAGAATTTTGAGAGAACGATGAAAGCTCTATTTCAAGCGCCAAAGTCAATCTCCAAAATACGTAAAAAGGGCAAGGACTAGGCTGCTTTACGATGGCCTCGGCCCTGCCTCTTCGTGGTGTATTGAATCGTTTCCTTTGCCAGTGAGTTCTTGATAGGTGATACGACGGCCAGCAATATGACGCATAGCCATTTGAAAACGGTCTCCATCTCCGATGAAATGCTCTTTTGTCGCACGATTGTTGAAACGGAACACCTGTTCGTCCACATAACGGAACAGATGAAATGGCTCTACCGCTATGTACGTGCCTTTCAATCCGCGCTTGAGCAGGCTCCAGAAGTTTTCCAGCCCATTCGTATGCACCTGCCCGTCAACGTAGCGTTCGGCATGGTCAATGGTTTGGTGAGCGAAATCTTGGTCATTCAATCCCTGATAGGACATAAGAGCATCGGTGTAGATCGCGCTCTTGGCCGCGACGTGAGCGCGAATTTCCGCTTGCAGATGATGCTTGCGCCGCGTGGGGATGACGTTCGCGTGAACCTTGCCGCCACGTTCCAGAATGCCGATGACAGGTGCCTTGTCCTTGACTCCACGTTCCGTAATCACGCGCTTGCGCCGTGCCGGGTGCATGAATCTGGCTGCTCCCCCGATAAAGGTTTCGTCTACTTCGACTTCGCTGCCGGGGCCGCCGAGTTTCACAAAGTTCTTGTTGTGCAAGGCCAGACGAACACGGTGCATCATAAACCAGGCGGACTTCTGAGTGACGCCAAGAGCGCGAGCGATTTCGTAGGAACTGATTCCGTTCTTAGCGTTCACGATGAGCCAAACGGCAATCATCCACTTGTCCATGCCGATAGCGGAATCCTCAAAGATGGTTCCCACTTTGATAGTGAACTGCTTTTTGCAGTCCTTGCAGAACCAGATGCGGCGCGTCGAGATAAACGAGTGTTCCGTCGAATCGCAGCGTGGGCAAGTGACCTTGCCATCCGGCCATCGCAGCTTCACAGCGTAATCAAACGTGCGCTGAGGGTCGGAGAAGTAAGCGACTGCTTCCTGCAACGTCTTGGGAAGCTGGAGTGTGTTTGCCATGCCTAAAGTCTCTCATAGAACATCCTGTGTGTCAAGTATATTGTTGCCTTTGTAAGTGTTGCATCTAAAAGACTTAGAGTTCGTTTAAGTGTTTTAGAATCAACACTTGCAGGCATTCTATAAGTGTTGATTCTAAAGAGGGTTAGCGCTGCAAAGATGCGAGCCACAGTGGGTAGGCCCGACGCTCTACAACCACTGCCAAGCTTCTGACTAATGGCTTGCCGAGCGTTCAGGTCAGCGAGATTCGATTTCAGGAAGGTGCCCGTTCAAGAGCGGCCGGCCTAAGCCTCTCGTCTCCGCGATGAGAAGGCCAGCCTACGAAGGCACAAGACAAGAAACCGGTCTGAAGACCGGCCACTACAACGGCGGGCGCGCCGGAAATGAAAAAGCGACAGACAAGCTGCCGCTTTTTGGGACGTTCACACTCTTACCCAGGACGTATAGTAGCAAGAGAGGTATAACTTCGTCAAGCGGTTTGTAAAAAGACCAAAGCCGAGCGGGTCAACGGGAATGGGGGCGCCCAGGTTAATAGGGTGTCGGTCTCTATTTTTTGCCTGAATTCCGAAATTGAGGAGCGATTTCTCCGCGCCAAAAGCGCGCGGAGGGGCGGCGGTCTCCACTACGGGACGGCAAATCTCCAACCCTCCGGTCGGAATGACAAGTTTGCTTGGCGCGAGGGCCTGTCTTTACCCTAGCGGCGGTCGACGGTGGGGTGGCGGACGTCCTGGCCCTGGACGATGTAGATGACGTCCTCGGCGATGTTGGTGGCGTGATCGCCGATGCGTTCGAGGTTTTTCGCCACGAGGATGAGCTCGAACGCAGGAAAGACCACGCTCGAATCGCCCATCATGTAGGTAAGCAATTCGCGGAAAATCTGATCGCGATAGTGGTCTACCTGGTCGTCGGTGGCGAGGACTTTGTGCGCGAGGTCGACGTCGCGGCGAACGACGGCGTTGAGAGCGTTGCGCACCATTTCCTCGACGAGATCGCTCATGCGCGGCAAATCGACGTAAGGTTTTACGCGCGGGTGACGCAGGATGCGCGTGGCGCCCTGCGCGATATTCACGGCCTGGTCGCCGATGCGCTCGAGGTCGTTGTTGATGCGGGAAACCGCGAGAACGAGGCGCAGATCGACGGCCATCAATTGATGCAGCGCGAGGAGCTGAACGACGCGGTCGTCAACTTCAAGCTGCAGCTCGTTGATGGAGTCCTCTTCGTCGAGGACACGCTTGGCGAGAGGCTCATCGCCATCGAGCACGGCATGAACGGCCTGGTGCACGGCGCGTTCCGCGAGGCTGCCCATCCAGAGGAGCCGCTCTTTCAGCTCGTTCAGGTCTTTTTCGAAGTGGCGTTCCATAGGGTTCTCTTCCCCGTTTGCAGCGCTCACGAATTATAAGCCCGCGCCGTCGATCGGCTGAGATCCTTCGGCCATCCCCGGCAGCGGGACCTTCTTGGGTCCCGCCGGGGCACAAACTGCATGCCTCGCCGGATGGCCTCAGGATGACACGCAAAACACAGCAAGGCCCGGAATGACAACAAAAACAATTTGTCAGCCAAACCTGCCGGTAATGTACGCCTCCGTGCGCGGATCCGACGGCGTGGTAAAGAGCTGGGGCGTCGGACTGAACTCGATCAGCTGGCCGACAAGCAGGAAGGCGGTGAAATCGCTGATGCGCGCGGCCTGCTGCATGTTGTGCGTGACCGTAACGATGGTGCATAGCTCTTTCAACTGTACCAGCAGCTCTTCAATTTTTGCGGTGCTGATGGGATCGAGAGCGGAGCACGGCTCATCGAGAAGCAAAACTTCGGGTTCGACGGCCAGAGCGCGGGCGATGCAGAGGCGCTGCTGCTGGCCGCCGGAAAGCTCGTAGGCGGATTTGTGAAGGTGGTCCTTGACTTCATCCCAAAGCGCGGCGTGGCGCAGGCTTCTTTCAACGGCTTCGGCGAGGGGGAGCTTCGTGCCGTTCACGCGCAGACCATAAGCGACATTGTCGAAAATGGATTTAGGGAACGGGTTGGGGCGCTGAAAGACCATGCCGACGCGGCGCCGAAGCTGGGTAACGTCCTGCGCGAAGATGTCCTGCCCATCGAGAAGGATTTCTCCATCGAGCCGGGCATTGCGCACGGTTTCGTGCATGCGGTTCATGGTGCGCAAGAGAGTGGATTTGCCGCAGCCGGAAGGACCGATGAGGGCGGTCACCTTGTTGGTGGCGATGGCGAGGTTGACGTCAAAAAGAACCTGCTTGCTGCCGTAGAAGAAGTTGACCTTGGAAACGGTCATGCGCATGGGCAGCGTGGCGGGCGCCGCCTGGCTCGCGGCCCCGGACCCGATATTGGGAGTAATGTTCACGGACACTGCCGGCCTCGCAGAAGCATGCATGATCAAGACCTCGGGACCGCAATTCCCCGGGCCAGAATCCCCCGGGCAACTATATTGACAACAAGAATCAAGCCAAGCAAGACGAGCCCCGCCGCCCAGGCTTGACGGTGCCAGTCGTCGTAGGGAGCGATGGCATACCTGTAAATCATCTCGGGAAGGGCGGCGGTGGGCTGGTTCCAGCCGGGGCTCCAAAAGCGATTGCCGAACGCCGTGAAGAGCAGCGGCGCGGTTTCTCCGGCAACGCGGGCGAAGGCCAGCAGGATGGCCGTGAGAATGCCGCGATAGGCCGCGGGGACGATTACAGTGGCGATCGTCCGGGATTTGCTGGCCCCCAGGGCCATTGCTCCTTCGCGCAAAGTCGAGGGCACGGCGCGGAGGAACTCCTCGGTGCTGCGCAGCGTGATAGGAATCATCATGAGGCCGAGCGCGAAGCCCCCGGCAAGCGTCGAGAAATGCTTGAAGGGCAGAACGACCAGGCTGTACGCGAAAATGCCGATGACGATGGAAGGCACGCCGTTGAGCAGATCCGCAGCGTAACGAACGACAAAGGCGATGGCGCCGCCACTGAACTCCGCAAGGTAAATGGCCCCGAAAAAACCGATGGGAACGCCGAAGAGCGAAGCCAGCAAAAGCAATTTGGCGCTTCCAACGATGGCGTTGGCCATGCCGCCGCCGGTTTCACCGACAGGCGTCGGGAGTTTTGTGAAGAAACTCCAACTGATGGATGTTCCACCGTGATAGACGAGGTAGCCGAGAATGAGAAAGAGTACGGAGACGGCGACCACGGCACACACACCGGTCATGGTCAGCATGAAGCCGCTTACGAATTTACGCCAGCGCAAAGAAGAGTTCACGCGTGACCCGTTCCGCCGCCCTTCTGCGACGTAGCGACAATCAGCAGACGAGCCACCCCGTTAAGAATGAACGTCAAAAGAAAGAGCACCAGGCCGAGCTCGATGAGGGACTGCAAATAGAGATCGCCAGTAGCTTCGGTGAACTCGTTGGCGATGACCGCGGCGATGGAATAGCCGGGCGAGAAAAGCGAGGCGCTGATCGTAGGCGTATTGCCGATGACCATGGTAACGGCCATGGTTTCACCGAGGGCGCGCGCCAAGGCGAGAAAGATGGAACCCATGATGCCGCCGCGGGCGAATGGGACGACGACCTTCCATGTGGATTCCCAACGCGTGGCGCCGAGAGCGAGAGCGGCTTCGCGCTGATCGCGCGGCACGGCGAGAAGGATTTCGCGGGATACGGAAATGATGTAGGGGATCACCATGATGGCCAGGACGATTCCCGCGGTCAGGAAACCCACGCCATAGGCGGGGCCCTGGAACAGCGGGAGGAAGCCCGAGGTGCTCTTCAAGGCCGGCTGGAGGTACTGGCGCATCAAGGGAATCACTACGAATACGCCGAGGAGGCCGTAGATGACGCTGGGAACGGCGGCGAGAAGGTCGATGAAAAACTGCAGGGTGTCGGAAATTTTTTGCGGCGCGAGTTCCGCAAGAAAAATCGCGGCGCCGATTCCGAGAGGCACGGCAATCGCGAGCGCAACGACCGAGGTCACGAGAGTGCCGTAAATGAAGGGAAGCGCGCCGAACTGATCGAAGATGGGATCCCATACTCTGGTAAAGAAAAAGTTGAGACCAAATTTATGCCGGGCAAGAGCCGAGCCCTGCCAGAGCTCGAATACCAGAAGCAGCGTGATCAGGACAACTGAAGCGGCGAACAAAAAGGTGATGAGCCGCGCGATCTCATCGCCTTCGATCAGCCGGCTGAGAAAGGAGCGCGAGCCCGCGACAGGGCCCGCGCTCGGTACGGTAGTAGTCGTTGTTGCCACTCTGTTTGGTCAACCTTACTGGACTTTGGCGATAGCCTTCGTTTCCTTGGCCACGACTTCCTTGGGGAGCCGCGAGTAAGACAAAGCCTCGGCATAGTTCTGCCCTTCGCCCAGCGCCCACTGGAGGAAACCCTTGATGGCGTCGCGCTTAGCCGCATCGGAGAATTTCTCCGGAATCAATAGCCAGGTGAAAGTGGAGATAGGATAAGAGGTCTTGCCTGGGGCATTGGTGATGGAAACGCGGAAGTCCTCTGGCATGTCTTTGGCAGCGCCAGCGGCAGCAGCACTTACCGCGGCCAGTGACGCCTTGACGAATGCGCCCGCGGAGTTCTTCACGCTCCCGTAAGGTATTTTATTGGATTCGGCATAGATGAGTTCCACATAACCGATGGAGTTCGGGGTGTTCTTGACCGTGCCGGTGACGCCCTCATTGCCTTTGCCGCCCAGGCCCACTGGCCAGTTGACCGAAGTGCCCTTGCCGACTTTATTTTTCCATTCTTCGCTGACCTTGGAAAGATAGTCCGTCCAACAGTAAGTTGTGCCGCTGCCGTCCGCGCGGTGCACGACGACAATGTCCTCCGCGGGAAGCTTAACGCCTTTGTTCGCGTCGGTAATGGCCGGGTCATTCCACTTTGTGATTTTGCCGAGGAATATTCCCGCCAGAGCTTCGGGAGTGAAATTCAGCGTCGCGTCGACGCCGGAAATATTATAGGTTGGAACGACGGCGCCCATCACCGTGGGAAAATGCAGAATGCCGAACCCGTGCTTATCCTGAAAAGCCTTAAGTTGATCGTCGTTCATCGGACCATCGGTAGCGCCGAAGTCCACCGTGCCCTCGGTCACTTGCTTGATTCCGCCGCCGGAACCGATGGACTGATAATTAATCTGAAGATTGGCGTTTTTCTTGTGGTACTCGTCAAACCACTTCGAGTACATCGGGAAAGGAAAGGTAGCACCCGCACCATTAAGGGACAACGCACTGTCCGCCCAAGCCGCACCTGCCAACACCAAAACAGCCAGAAGAAGTAGACTTGCGATTCGCTTCATTCCTTATTCTCCGAAACCTAGATTTGTTTTTGGCCTAGAGTGGAAGTGTGCCTGTTGAGTGTTACAGGATTGTTACAAACGATTCAGAGTTTGATGCAATTCGGGCCAAAGGGAGACCGCCCTTGGGCTTACTCCTTGATTTGCATCAAGTTACGGAGGAGGCGAGGCTTGAGTGAAAAGCCGCGTCGAGGAGGCTTGGGTGGAAACAAGGAGGAGCTTTTGTTCGAGGAATGCCCAATCCGATCGAATCGGTGAACATCAGCCCGGGCATCCCCTTGACCGGAGCCGCTCGCCTCACTATCGTGGTAGCTGAGTCAGGGATGCCGAGACCTGTCCAAGACGCGAATACTCGAGGGGTGTCCAGCGCCCGCGGGTGTTTGTGCCTGCTGCTCGCGGCTTTATTCCTCTACAACCCCTTCCTCGCGACACCTAATTGCTTCGGCGACCTGAACCTGCGTCATCCTGAAAGGAACCGGGCGACCGTAGGAGCATCGGAGCTGCAACAATTCAAAGTTGGCGACGAAGGGAGCAAGGTCAACGTGCCGGTAAGCGCCGCGGCGGAATCACGGCTTGCGCTGCCCGGTCCTGCGGAATCGACTCCCAGCCTATTCTTGGAAAGGATCTTCCCTCCTCAGCAGTTTCTAAGTGCGAGCCTGTGGTTTCGTCCACCGCCCGCATCCTGATCCCATTCGCGGCCAGAAAAGAAGTATGAGATTCCCCTGCCAGTTGTGAATGGCAGCGGAAAAATATTTGGGCCAGTCCAAAAAATTCTGCAGGTGTCTGACCGCGGAGGAGACCAGTTGCTCCTGATAGACACGCTGCCTAAGGCAAACGCATGAATTCAAAAAAAATATGGATCGCGGGCGCGCTTCTTGTTGCTGGCGCGCTCCTCGCTTGGCATTGGCTGGGCCGGACGCCTACCGAGGCGGATGACCCTAGTCATCCGGCACCGGGAGCAGGCGAACTGACGGCGGCAGTAGCGCGAGCGGAACGGCGGGATTTGGGCAACACGTTGACGATTGAGGGGGAGTTCAAGCCGTTCCAAGACGTGGATGTGCACGCCAAGATCGCAGGGTATATCCGGTCGATCTCGGTCGATGTTGGCGATCACGTGAAGCAGGACCAGACGATTGCCGTGCTCGAGGTTCCCGAGCTTGCTGCGCAACTTGCAGGTGCGGACGCGGCGGTCGGCGCGGCGCGGGAGCAGATTCGCCGGGCGCAGGGCGACTTGCAGAGGGCCCAATCGACGCATTCGGCGGCGCATTCCGCGTACGCGCGGCTCAAGCAGGCGGCGGACTCCCGCGCGGGGCTGGTGGCGCAGCAGGAAGTGGACGATACGCAAGCGAAGGATCTCGAAGCCGAAGCGCAGGTAGCCAGCGCGGAGGCGGCGCTTTCGGCGGCAAAGCAACAGTTCGAGGTGGCGCAGGCCAATCACAGGCAGTTCGCCGCCCTTTCCGATTACACGCGCATCGTGGCGCCGTTTGCAGGCGTTGTGACGAACCGCTACGCGGATACGGGCGCGCTCGTGGCCGCCGGCACGTCGTCCAGCACGCAGGCGATTCCGGTGGTGCGTTTGGCGCAGATTTCGGTATTGCGGTTAGTACTGCCGATTCCTGAGTCGGTCGCTGGGCAAATCCATCTGGGTGACCCTGTAAAAGTTCGCGTGCAGGCGCTCAACCGGGACTTCGAGGGGAAAGTTTCGCGGTTCGCGGACTCGCTCAACCTGGAAACGCGAACGATGGACACGCAAGTCGATGTTGCCAATCGCGATGGCACGCTGATGCCCGGAATGTATACCGAGACACATTTGTCGCTGCGCGAGAAGAAAAATGCGCTGACCATTCCGCTCGAATCGGTAAGCCGCAATGGGGATGACGCCACAGTGATGGCGGTCAATGCGCAAAATACCGTCGAAGAACGCCCCGTGCGGCTGGGACTCGAGGATGAGAAGCACGCCGAGGTGCTCTCCGGCTTGCGCGACGGGGATCGCGTCATCATCGGCAACCGCAGCGAATTCCACACCGGCCAGAAGGTCAAGCCGAAAGAGATGGGGAGCGCCGACGTGAAAACAGGGAGTGAGAACTAATGTCTGGATTTTCGATCAAGTATCCCTTTTTCATTATCGTCGCTTGCCTGGTCATCGCCATCGTGGGAACCGTCACGCTGGTGCGCATGCCCGTCGATCTCTTTCCCCCGATCAACATTCCGGTGGTGGTGATCGCGACCTTTTATTCCGGAATGCCACCACAGCAGATCGAAACGAACATCACCAACCCGTTCGAACGCTGGTTCACGCTGGCAAGCGGTGTGGATCACATCGAGTCCCGCTCGCTCCCTGGCATCAGCCTGATCAAAATCTACTTTCAGCCGGGAACGAACGCCGACGCGGACCTCAGCACCGTGTCGAACCTGGCCATGGCCGATCTGCGCCGCCTGCCGCCCGGAACCCTTCCTCCCGTGGTATTGAAATTCGACGCCTCCAGCTTGCCGGTCTGCCTGATCACGCTGAAGGGCCAGGGCCTCAACGAAACGGAGCTGCACGATCTGGGGCAGTACAACGTTCGAAATCAGATCGCCAACGTCCCCGGCGCTTCGGTTCCGCAACCTTTTGGAGGCCGCTATCGCCAGATTATGGTGTACGTCGACCCCTTGAAGCTTCAGGCGCACCAGCTCAGCCCGATGGACGTAGTCCGCCAAGTCAACGAAGACAACCTGATTATTCCAGCGGGTGACGTCAAAATCGGACCATTCGATTACAACCTCTATTCGAACAGCCAGGCTCCCACCGCGAGCGCCATTAACAGCATGCCGCTGAAATCGTTCGGGCAGTCGTCCGTTCTGGTGGGCGACGTCGGCAAAGCCGTGGACGCTAACGCCATTCAGACCAACATCGTGCGGGTCGACGGCCAGCCCTCCGTATATTTGCCAATTCTCAAGCAGGGCGGCGACACCAACACGATTGCCGTCGTGGATGGGATCACTAAAGCGCTGCAAAGCCTCGTGGACATTCCGAAGCAGCTGAAGACGCGCGTGGTTTTCGATCAGTCGCTCTTCGTCAAGACGGCCATCAACAACCTGCTCCACGAAGGCGCCATCGGACTGGTACTGACGGGCTTGATGATTCTTCTATTTCTGGGAAGCATGCGCGCCACCGCGGCGGTATTTCTTTCCATTCCGCTGTCCGCGCTTGCGGCTTTTCTGGCCATCGGCGCGGGAGGCGGCACCGTGAACACCATGGTGCTCGGCGGACTCGCTTTGGCGTTTTCCCGCTTGATCGACAACTCGGTGATCGTACTCGAAAACATTTTTCGACATCTCGAGATGGGCGAGGCTCCCGAAGCAGCGGCGGAAAAAGGCGGACAAGAGGTCGCGCTTGCGGTGCTGGCCGCCACACTCACAACCTCCATCGTGTTTTTCCCCGTGGTGTTTTTGTACGGCGTGAGCCGCTTTTTGTTCGTGGCCCTGGCTACGGCGGTGATCCTGTCGCTGTTCGCGTCCTATTTCGTGGCCATGACGGTAGTGCCGCTGTTTTGCGCCAAGCTCATCAAGAAACATCAAGCGGACGAAGCAGTAGGCGAAGGCAGCATCGCCGCGCGGTTCGGCGTGATCGCCAAGAAATTTAATTTTTATTTCGAGAAGATGCTCGGCAAATATGAGCGCACACTGAGCACCACCCTATTGAAACCGGCCGCAACACTGGTCGGCCTCGTGGGAGTTTCGCTGCTCTGTTTATCGCTGTATCCCTTCCTCGGCGTTTCCTTTTTCCCGCGCACGGATGCCGGTCAATTCGTCATCAACATGAAAGCGCCCTCGGGCACGCGCGTCGAGTACACGGAAAACTACGTCAAACAGGTCGAGGACATCATCCATCAGGTGGTGCCGCCGAACGAGTTGCAAATTGTCGTCTCGAATATCGGGATAACCACGGATTTTTCCGCCATCTATACACCGAACTCCGCGCCCCACACCGCGTTTGTGCAGGTCAGCCTCAAGGAAGGTCACAAGGTCGGGAGTTACGAGTACATGCGCCGCGTGCGCGAACAACTGGCCCGCAGACTCCCCCAGCTCGGCGCTTATTTTCAGTCCGGAGGCCTCGTCGACGCGGTGATCAACTTGGGGTTGCCCGCGCCCATCGACGTGCAAGTCAGCGGCAACAACCTGAACGAGGTGTACGCCACGGCGGCGAAGATCGCGGCGTCCGCTCGCGAACTCCGCGGCGTGAGCGACGCTCTCATCCCACAGGACATCGATTATCCCGCCCTGGAACTTGATGTCGACCGTGAAAAAGCAGGCCTACTCGGTCTTTCCCAGAAGGAAATCGTCGATAACGTCATTACCGCGCTGACTTCCAACGGCATGATCGCCCCGAATTATTGGATCGATCCGAAGAGCGGGAATCCTTATCTGCTGACCGTGCAATATCCAGAAGATACGGTTAAGACCTTGAGCGACCTCAAGCAGATTCCGTTGCGCGGCCTAAAGAGCACGCAGCCCACATTTCTCGATACGGTGGTAACCGTCAAGACTATTCCGTCGCCGACCGAGGTGGATCATTACCAGTTGTTTCGTGTCGTCGACGTCTACGTATCGTCAAAGAGTGAAGATATCAGCGCCATTACCAGACACATCGAGAACATCATCAAGAAAACGACGCTCCCCGAGGGTGTTCGCGTCAACCTGCGGGGATCCGTGCAGGGCATGCGCGCGTCATTCAAGAGCTTCGGCATCGGCCTCATTCTTTCCGTCGTGCTCGTGTACCTGGTACTGGTGGCCCAGTTCGCGTCTTGGCTCGATCCCTTCATCATCCTGCTGGCGATTCCTCCCGGAGTTGCAGGGGTGCTTCTTCTCCTGCTGGCGACAGGTACCACTCTCAACGTGATGTCCCTGATGGGTGTGGTGATGATGGTGGGTATCGTGGTTTCGAACAGCATTTTGATCGTGGAGTTCGCGCGTCACATGCATCAAGACGGCAAACCAATCAAGGAAGCTGTCTCGATCGCTTCCCGTTTACGTTTGCGTCCGATCTTGATGACCTCTCTCGCCACGGTTCTCGGACTGATTCCGATGGCCATCGGGGCGGAAGCCGGCAGCGAACAGTACGCGCCCTTGGCGCGCGCGATCATCGGCGGTCTGCTTGTGTCGGTTGTCGTGACGGTCTATTTGGTTCCCGCAGCGTATCTGATCGTGCATCGCTCGGAAGCACAGACTCCGGAGGAGGCCCAAGCGTGATGCGTTTCCTTTTCGCAGTCATTTTGAGTTATCTGTTATGGTGCTCGCCTGCCAACGCGCAAATGCCGGGTAACTCCGCGGCGAGCCCCGCACAGGCGCAAACGGGTGCCCCCTTGACGCTGGCGCAAGCCGAAGCCATCGCGCTTAAGAACAACCCACAAATTACCATCGGCAAGCTGCGCGCGCTGGAAGCTTGGCAGTACGTCCGCGAGACGCGCTCGGCTCTCCTGCCGACCGCAAGCCTGAATCTGACGGGTGTCACTACCGAAAACAACACTCGTATCGCGGCCGGTTTCCTCAACAACCCCGCCGTATTCCAGCGCGCTGCGGGTGGCGCCACGCTTTCGCAGTTGATCACGGACTTTGGCCGCACCGCCAACTTGGTTGCCGGTTCGGAATTGCAAGCCAAGGCGGAAGACCAGAACGCCGCGGCCACCAGAGCCGACATCGTGCTGGCTGTCGATCAGTCGTTTTACAGCACCCTGGAAACGAAAGCCCTTATGGTGGTGGCGCAGAGCACGGTCGGCGCACGACAGGCGCTCGTCGATCGCGTGCAAGCCTTGACGAGTGCAAAGCTAAAGTCGGATTTGGATCTCAGCTTTGCCCAAGTCGATCTGGCGCGCGCCAAATTATTGCTGCTCGAAGCGGAGAACAATTACCAAGCTTCGCTGGCGGGCCTTTCCGCCGTATTGGGCTACCCGGATGAACGGAATCTCGAACTAACCGAGGAAGCCCAGGCGATCACGCCGCCGGCTCCAGATGTGCAGCCTTTGATCTTTCAGGCCTGGCAGCAGCGGCCGGAAATCGCCGCTCTTCAGTTCCAGGTGCAATCGGCGGTGAAGAATGCCAGCGCGGAGCACGACCTCTGGCGGCCTACCATCAGCGCGCTCGGCGTCGCCGGTGTAACTCCTGTGCGTGACGACCGCATCCTCACGAGCTGGTATGGGGCGGTGGGCGTCAATGTGAATATCCCTGTCTTTAATGGGTTTCTCTTCAACGCGCGCGCCAAGGCCGCTGATTTGCAGACCGAAGTCAATCGCCAGAAATTGCTGGACCTGCGAAACAATGTGGCGCGCGATGTGCGAATCGCCTGGCAGGACACCAACCGTGCCTACCAGCGCTTGTCCGTCACGCAGCAAATGCTTGAGCAAGCCAATCTTGCCCTGAGCCTTGGTCAACAGCGCTACAGCCTGGGTCTCGGTTCCATCGTTGAGTTGAGCCAGGCCGAACTTGGAAAAACCGAGGCCGATATCGCGGACACCGACGCCAAGTATCAATATCACCTGACTCAGATTGTGCTTGCCTTTACCATGTCGGCCCCGAAGTGAAGCCCCTCCCTGCTGCGTGCAGTGGGAGTTCTCGGGACACCGCAGTGTGCCGAATACTCCGAGTTGTTGAATCGATTGCCGGCAGCGTTCGTGAAAAATTCCATGCCCGGGTACCCGGGTTCGGGTGTTTTTCTAAACCTTGCCTAAGTTCCTAAATAGCTGCGAATCAATAACATCCGAAGAGCACTCCGCTTTTGTTACAGGATATTCACATTCATTTCACGTTAACGTAAGATGCGGTCGTTACCTTCTGCCTGGGGTGTTTTACGCAATCTCCGGCAGGTTTTTGAATTCTTCAATTTAAGAGAGAAAAAATGAAAAAACTAGCTGCACTCGCACTATCGCTGTTTCTGATTTCCGGAACGGCGCTGGCTGATACACCAAAAGACTCTGATCCTCAACCCGCGAAACCCGCCCAACCCGTCAAGGCCAAAGAAGTCAAGACGGCAGAGAAGGCGGATTCTGTCATCGCAGCCGAACTGGAAGAACTTCGCCAGGCTCTGCGGGCGCAGCAGGAAGAACTCCAGTTGCTAAAAGAAGAGCTCGCCAAGCGCGACCGTCAAATCGACGAAACGCGCGAAACCGCCGCAGCCGCGAACGCCCGCGCGGCGGAAGCCAGTTCCAAGGCTACCGAAGCGGTCAATGCGACCGCTGAAGTGAAGAGCACCGAAGTTGCGCTCAGTACAACGGTGAGCAACTTGAAGGCCAGCAACGCTGCGCTTAGTAGGAATGCCGCCGAGCCGGCACAGCAAACAAAGCCGGAAGAAGGCCCGGTTGCCATTCGCTACAAGGGGATCACCATCACTCCCGGCGGCTTCGTAGCGGCGGAAACGGCCTCGCGCACCCGCGCGACGAGTTCCGACATCAACACTAACTTCACCATCCCCTATCCCGGAAATGCGCTTACCAAAGTGTCGGAGAATAACTTCACCGCTCGTCAGAGCCGCGTGAGCCTGCTTGCGGAGAGCAAAATCGACAATGTCAAGCTCACGGGCTACTGGGAGGCGGACTGGCTCGGCACCGGGGTCACTTCCAACAATCGCCAGAGCAACAGCTACGTGCTTCGCCAGCGCATTATTTTTGCCCAAGCCGCGTTTGACAACGGATGGAGCTTCACGGGCGGTCAGCAGTGGTCTCTAGCGACCGAGAACAGAAAGGGGATCCAGAACCGCCAGGAAGTTATTCCCCTAACCATCGACTCGCAGTATAACGTCGGGTTTACCTGGGCGCGGCAGTACGGTTTCCGCGTTGTCAAAGACTTTGGCGGCAAGTACGCTTTCGGCTTTTCCATAGAAGGACCACAAGCGACCATCGGCGGGCGCGGGTTCTCTCTCGCCACCACAACCAACCTTTCGACTGCTGCGGTTACCACGAGCGGAAACACCTTCCTCCAAGCTCCGGGCACTGGCGCCGGCTTGCTTAACTTCGTTGACCCTTTGGGATCAGGCACTGGCGGCAACACCGTCAACAAAGCGCCTGACTTCATCGTCAAGGCGACCGCCGATCCGGGCTACGGCCACTACGAAGTGTTCGGCATCATCAGCACGTTCCGCAACCGGGTTTATCCCTGCGGCGTGGTCGGCACGAACGCCAAAGATACCGTGCCTCCCGCAAAGCTCGTGACGGTTGCATGCCCCGTGGATGGGTCCGTGAAGGCGAGCGCCCTCGGTGCGTTTGACAGTTCACAAGTAGGCGGCGGTGGCGGCGCTAGCATGCGCCTGCCGCTATTCGCGAAAAAGTTGGACTTCGGTCTCAAAGGCGTCGCCGGCGACGGCATCGGCCGCTACGGCTCGGCGCAGTTGTCCGATTTGACTTTCCGCCCCGATGGCACCGAAGCCTTGATCCGCACGGCCCATGGCATTGGCGAACTCGAATACCATCCAAACGCGAAACTCGATCTCTATGCTTACTTCGGCGCCGAGTACGCGTGGCGCGCGGCATACAAGGGCTACAACAGCATCAGCATAATCACCAATTCGGCCATAGCCGGACTGGGGGTTCCCGCCACAACCACGACCTCGTTCAAGCTGAACCAGATCGGTGGATACGGCTCGCCTTTCGCCAATAACACCGGTTGCAGCACAGAGAATCCGCCGTCCAATCAACTCACACCATCCGCCGGTGGCACCTGCGCCGGGGACACTCGTGTCATCTACGAAGGAACCCTCGGCTTCTGGCACAAGTTCTACCAGGGGCCGAAGGGTGGCTTGCGCTGGGGGATTCAGTATTCTTACTTCGACAGAATCGGCTGGTCGGGCAACAACAACACCGCCGTCAGCCTCGTTCCGAAAGCAATCGACAACGTGATTATGACGTCCTTGCGCTACTACATTCCGTAGAAGCGATCACCACAATGAACGCGTCCCGTTCGCAGGACGCAAAAAGGGCAGCTCTTCATCGAGCTGCCCTTTTCATTTTGCCCAGATTTCGGCCGCGGCAACGAGGCCATCTCGTCGAGAAGAACGAAGCTTGCGCGTGGTTTTTGCGAAATCATCTCATGGAGGAGGGAGAAGGGGACCGGAGCCAGGGGTGCGCCGATCCCCAGGTAGGACTTGGGGTGTAGAAGTCTAAACGGGAGGAGCATCACACGGCGGCGTCACGTCCGCATGAAGGCTGTGTGAATTCTCCGTAACCTGTGAATCCTGGTTTGAAGTCTCGGGGGCGTCTCCCGGTTCCGGTTGCAGCGCCAGGCACCGGCCGTGGCGCACATCCAGGCCGCGGACCCAGAAGATGATGTCCTCGGCGATATTTGTGGCGTGGTCGGCGATGCGTTCCAAGTGGCGGGCGGCGAGGATGAACTGGAGGCCGGGGCTAACCAGGTCGGCCTGCTGGGTCATGCGCCCAAGCAGCTTCTCGAAAATGGAGTCGCGGTAGTGGTCGACGACGTCGTCGCTTTCGAGCACCTGGGAGGCCATTTCGACGTTGCGGAAGATCAGCGCCCCCAGGCTTTTGCTGACCATCGCGCGCACGGCGGCGGCCATGGGACCCAATTCTTCGGGCAGCTCGGCACCCTGCATTTCGCGAAGAGACACAACGCGCTCGGCCAGGTTCACGGCAAGGTCGCCGATGCGCTCGAGGTCATTGGTGATCTTCAGCGACGCAACGATCAGGCGGAGTTCGTCATCGGAATACGAGCAGCGCCGCAATAGCCGGATGGCGTGCTCGTCGATGACGATCTCCATTTCGTTGATGCGCGGCTCGAGCAGAAACACTTCGCCCGGGAGCGCGCCGGTACGGGGATTTTCGAGGCCCACAAGTGCGTCAAGGGAGCGGTTCATGGCGCCTTCGACGGTGCGCGCCATCGAGACGAGATAGTTCACCAGGGTGTCGTACAGAACAGTTTCACTGAGCGGCGCGGCGCTGGCCATAAGGCTCCATCCTGAGCGAAGGATTAGGCAACACACCTTCGCTATTGAGCAAGATTTTGCGGAAAGTTTGGTTAAAGGGTCTTCACCTGTAGATGAATATGCGGAAACAAACCGGACCGATCGAGAAGAACTGACCGGATAGCCTCAGACAGGGCCGCTGCCGCTATTCGAGTTGAACTTTGGGATACCGTGCTCAGCTTCGAAGATCGGCACGGTAAAATGAAATTGCGAACCCTGCCCGACTTCGCTATCAACCCAGATTCGCCCGCCGTGGATCTCGACCAGGTGTTTGGCAATGGAGAGGCCGAGACCCGTGCCGCCGACTTCCCGCGAGCGCGCGACGTCCACGCGGTAAAATCGTTCGAAGATGCGCGGTTGATCGGACTGGGGAATGCCGATTCCCGTGTCCGCGACACTGATGACGACTTCGTCGGCGTTGGGTTCCACGCTGACCATGATCTGGCCGCCGGGCGCGGTGTATTGCGTGGCGTTGTCGAGCAGATTCTGCAGAACCTCGGTGAGCAGACGGCGGTCACCCGCGATATCCGGAATTTGCTGGGGATAGTTGACGGAGATGCGAATGTCCTTTTCGGCAGCGCGGCGTTGCGCGGTCTCCAAACAACTTTCCATGAGCTGCGCAACACCGAGCCGCCGGATCTCGATTTCCAGCCGGTCAGCATCCATCTTGGAAAGCTTAAGGAGGTCGTCGGTCAATCGCGCCAGGCGCCGGGAATGCTCGAGGATAATGCCGAGAAAGCGCCCCCGGTTTTGCGGATCATCAACGGCGCCCGCCAGAAGCGTTTCGGCAAAGCCTTGAATGGCGGTGAGGGGTGTCTTGAACTCGTGGGAAACGTTGGCCACAATATCGCGCCGCACGCGCTCGAGTTTTCGAAGCTCGGTGATGTCGTGCAGCACGATTACCGCACCCGAAGTTTCAGCGGCGCGCACGGCCGCGACCGTGGCGGCAAAAAAACGCTGGCGCAGCGTGCCGGTGGTGATTTCCGTTTCCAGCCGCGACTCACCGGCTAACACCTTGCGAACCGCCTCAATCAACTCGGTTTGCCGCACCACTTCGAGGAGCGCGCTGCCCGGCTTCGGCGGCACGTCGAGCTCGAGGATCTCCGCAAAATCCTGATTCGCGAAGAGCAGGCGCTCGGAGCCGTTCACGACGCCAACGCCTTCCACCATGCTTCCCAGAATCGCGGAAGAGAGATTCCGCTCATCGGTGAGCGTGCGAATGGTGCGGTCGAGCCGGGCTGCGGTTTGATTGAGCGAAACGGCCAGCGCTTCCAGCGCATCACCCGAACGGTCCGCGGGCAAGGGGTGAAAATCACCTTCAGCAACGCGGCGGGAGAACTCGCGTAAGCGCTCAACGCGGTCCGAGAAACTGCGCGAAATTAGCAAAGCCGCTCCGCTCGCGAGCAGCAGGATGACGAAGGAGGCAAGCCACAGGCTGCGGCGAAAGGAACTCAACACTTCATCCACGGTTTCGACCGGAAGAGCAAAGCGGAGAACGATAGGGGGACCCGGAGGAAGATCCTGACGAACGGCGTAATAGAGCAGATCGCGATGGATCGTGACACTGCGACGAATTGAACGGCCATCTCCGTTGGCGAAGGCCTCGCGAATTTCCGGACGTTCGGCGTGATTTTCCATGGTGCTAGTGTCGGACTGCGAATCGGCAAGCACCTGGCCGTCGTGGGCGACGATGGTGACGCTCACGCCGCTTGCGGCAATCGGCGCGACCCACAAACGCAATGCGGCAATGTTTTCCGGAGAAGAGACGGGAAGCGAGGAGAATTGCGGCGGGTGGGCCTGCGCGATGCGCGCGATGGCGATGAGCTGATTGAAACCCGTGCGCTCGTAATCACTGCGCAGCGAACGCTCGGCGAAAAAGTCCAACGCGAGCAGCACGCTGAGCAACAGCGCGAGGAAGGTCAGAGCGAGTTTCCAGAAAAGGTTAGGCCGCACGAGTTTCGAACAAATACCCCGCGCCCCGAACGGTTCTTAGGTGAACGGGATTTTCCGGATCGCTTTCGATCTTCTCGCGCAGGCGGCGGACGTACACGTCCACACTGCGCGGGGTAACGAAGCGGTCGGTGCCCCAGACGGCATCGAGAAGCTGGTCCCGCGTAAAAACGCGGTTGGGGCGCGAAGCAAGGTAATAGAGCAGCCGGAATTCGAGCGTGCTGAGCGGAACGGGTTTGCCGGAATGACTCACGCGATAGGACGCCGGATCGATCGCAAGTTTTCCAACCTCAATGATCCGCGGGGAGTCCGAAGGCGGCTCGGAGCGGCGAAGCAGAGCCTTCACCCGCGCGAGCAGCTCGCGGGGACTGAACGGCTTGGTGACGTAATCATCGGCCCCCATCTCGAGGCCCACAACGCGGTCGGCTTCTTCGCCGCGCGCGGTCAGCATCAGGATGGGCAAGCGATTCAGCGATTCATCGCGGCGAACTTCCCGGCAGATGTCGAGCCCGGAAAGTTTTGGCAGCATGAGATCGAGAAGGAGGAGATCCGGAGGAGTCTTCTTGAGGGTATTCAGGCCGGCGCTGCCGTCATAGGCGGCGCTGACCTGAAAACCCTCGTTGGCAAGGTTGTAGCGAACCAATTCGACGATATCGCGGTCGTCTTCAATGATCAGGATACGTTTCATGCAAACCGTGAATTCCGCTCGCCGGCTTGGCGGAAGTGTACCGTACAGCGGCGAATTGCGGAAGGTGTTGGGAAGATTTTGATAATTCGAGCCTTGGCGTAACACGCCTTATTCTCGCAGCCCTTGGGCGGCATGTGGTGAGCGGGAGGTTACGTTAGTGTGAATGGGAGATGAACGTTACGGGGTCACCGCCGAGGATAATGATGGCTACCGTTTGTCGCCGCCCCGAATGATAAAAAAAACCCGGCCGAACGCGACTCCCTAAGTCGGGAGGAAGAACACCGATAAATTAGCATAATTTGTAAAATATGTCTTGACACTTACTCTTGGAGCATGACTAACCTCCCCGAGATTTCAAACATTTGCGTGCTCGCCTGCGCGAGCTCATCGCGCCATCCTATTGCGGGCAGAAAGTCTAGTCAACGAAGCAACGTTCGCAGACTCGATGCCATGAAGCAGGCCCTCGCAGGAGCAGGGATTGCAGAGGCTCTTATAGCGCAAAGAATGTAGTCAGGGAAGAAGAACGGTGCCCAAGGCTTGATTCTAGGGCCGAGCAGCACGAGCACGAGTCCTACGGCCACTGCCGCCGCGGAGGCGGCCAACGGTATTTGCACCACCTTATCCTGCATGACAGTCGCTTGGAACGGCCCAATCTTGGCTACTTCTTCGTGACTTTGATATGTGAAGTTCGGGTGAGCCAGGCAGACAGCTCCCGCAAGGACGAGAATAACGCCAAGAACAATTACGATGCGCTTCATTCGCGCTACCTTACCACGAATCGACGCGATGGCGTCGCACGCGGGGATACCCCCTCACTCAACTTGGGTATAGGTCGTTCCGCGGTTGGAGGGCTAAAATTAAGAACGGCTGGCGGCCGCGGCAGCCGCGGCTTTCTTGGCGGCCTTGGCAGCGGTGGAGGCCTTGCGGCGCCGCTTGGTCTTCGGGGGCGTTGCAGGAGCTTCGCCGATGAGCTCAGCGGTCATGATACTGGTGACAAACAACTTGAGACCGTGATCGTCGAAATCGACCGAAGTTCGCTCCATGTCGGAGGCGGTTACAATTCCCAGGCCGTATACCTGATGCTTGATGGTTTGCCCTTCCTGCATTACTTGCACAACGTCCTCCTTGGCCATTCTCTTCCCGTTCTTTGTTTTTCGAAACTCGCAGTGGACTGTCCGGCTCCGCCGGATCGTCCGAATCGCGTCCTACGCGGCGGTAACGTTCTCTGCCTGAAGGCCTTTCGGGCCTTTCTTGACTTCAAATTCGACCGCTTGTCCCTCGTTCAGCGACTTGTAACCATCGCCCTGAATTACGGAGAAGTGCACGAATACATCTTCCCCCGTCTGGCGCTGGATGAATCCAAAGCCCTTCGAAGCATTGAACCACTTCACCGTTCCGCGCTCTTTCACTTACAAGACCTCAGTGATTAGGATTGCTTTGCTTCGCTAGCATTCTCGGTGGGTGCCAGGAACTCGGCACTGCAGGTTCCCCAGAGCCGCAACCTCCCCGAAAACAGAAAAAGACCGCAAAGTCAATTCTTGCAGCCCCCAGAACGCATCATCACGCGAATCAAGCGCAACAAATGCAATGTAAGAATACCACAGGAACGCCATTTTGTACAGGATTTGGGCTGGCAGCAGCGGCCCTTTTGCCCGTAAGTAATTGATATTAATTGACTTACTCTAGTACGTGGCGGGTTTTCCCTCGGGATAGAGCGGGGCAGCCGCGTCTCAGTCCAAAGGCTCAGAGTGGAGGCTCAATTGCTCCCCTCCGCTCGTCTTCTTCTCCCAGTACTTCTTCACCCAGGCCTCCCAGCTTTTCCCAGCGGCGGCATCTCGGCCCGTAAACGCAAGTGCCGCAATGTCAGCGTAGGCGATCTTTTTGCGGTCGTTTGACTCTTTCAAGAGAACGCGTGCGAAGGAAGTCTCCAGGCTGGGTCCTGCCACGCGGTCAAACAAATACCCCTCGATCTTGCCGCCGTTTTTCAGGGTTAGCGTCACATCACCGCGGTAGTCAAACGCTTTCTCAAGCGCGATTCGCAATTCTTCTTCCGAAGCAAGCTGCGGAACCCAGCCTTGCACGCTTTCCCGATGCCTGCCCGGCGCAACTTCCAGTTCATCGGGATTCAGCGGCGATCCTTCGGTGTGGCTGGGACGATCTGCGTGGCGAGGACCCGTCAAGCGCGCGTTTCCTCCATCTGGGTTTTGCCTGGGTTGATTTGTACGAGCGGGTTGTAGGAATGAACCGGCTGGACGGGTTCGTTCAAGAGCAGGAGCGCGTCAGCGTCTTCATACGCTGCGGATAAGCTGGCCTTGACGGTAGCCCACAATCCGCGCAATCCGCTGAAAGTGTAATCCACGGCCGACGCTTCGTAGCCGCTGTGAACCATGCAGTTGGCGCACTTCGGATTGCCCGACTCCGTGCCGTAGTTCTCCCACTCGGTCGTTTCGAGCAGCTCCTGGAACGTATCCGCGTATCCGTCCTGCAGGAGATAGCAGGGTTTCTGCCAGCCGAAAATATTGTAAGTCGGCATCCCCCAGGCAGTACAGGCGTAATTCTGTTTGCCCATCAGGAATTCCAGGAACAGCGGCGACTGGTTGAATTGCCAGCTTTTCTTGCGATTCGACAGAATGGCACGGAAAAGCCGGCGGGTGCGAGCGCGGCCGAGGAAATGCTTCTGGTCCGGCGCTTTCTCGTAGGAATAACCGGGTGAGAGCATCATGCCCTCGACGCCAATCTCCATCATTTCGTCAAAAAACGCTCGGACGCTCTTGGGATCCGCGCCATCAAAAAGCGTGGTGTTTGTCGTCACGCGGAAACCGCGTTTCAGCGCTTCTTTAATCCCTTCAAGCGCCACGTCGTACCCGCCCTCGCGACAAACGGAAAAATCATGATGTTCGCGCTGGCCATCCATGTGCACGGAAAATGTCAAATATTTGCTCGGCTTGAAGAGGTCCAGCTTTTCCTTCAGCAGAAGCGCGTTGGTGCACAGGTAAATGTATTTCTTGCGCGCTACCAGGCCTTCGACAATCTTGTCGATCTGCGAATGCATTAGCGGTTCACCGCCGGGGATCGACACCATCGGCGTGCCGCACTCATCCACCGCCCGGAAGCACTCTTCAGGCGACAACTCTGTCTTCAAGATGTGCGCCGGGTATTGAATCTTCCCGCAGCCCGCGCACGCCAAGTTACAGCGGAACAGCGGCTCGAGCATCAGCACAAACGGATACCGTTTGCGCCCCCGGAGCTTTTGCTTCAGGACGTACGTTGCGACCGTCCACGCTTGTGAAATTGGTACCGGCATCGTCCCCGCTTAAGCGCCCTCTTGGATGAAAGAGGAGTAGTCGAGCAGCCCCTCAGAGCCTCTCTAGCTTGCTTCGAACAACAAGTCTCTATTGTACCCGAGATTGCCTGAATTCTGCTCGCGTGCTTTTACGGAGATGCAAAGACCTGTTCCAGAGTGGCACCGGAGTTGCTTCCCTTTCGCACGGGCTTCCCTCTGCGTCGACAGATTACCTGACAAGCACTGAAGTTCGCGCCCGGTCTTCGGGCGTAGAATAAAACCAGTTCAGGGGCTCCAGAGGCCCTTGCACCAATGTCCCGAGAAAACCTCAACTCCCTCTTCGGCGAATTCGAGCGCTATGCGCGGGATATCGCCATCGTGCAGCGCCGCGGATACCGTCGCGAAGCCTGGACCTACCGGCAACTCGCTGATTCTGCTGCCGCTTGCGCCCTCGAGCTGAAAGAGCGCGGCGTCCGCATCGGTGACCGCGTTCTCCTCTGGGGCCCGAACAGCGCCGCATGGATGGCTGCTTTTTGGGGCTGCCTGCTGCGCGGCGCCGTTGCGGTGCCCATGGATGATATGGCCACCTCCGAATTTGCGGCGCATGTCGCGACGGACGCTCGAGTCAAATTGATCTTTGCGTCGCGCGAGAAACCGGTGCTCGATTCCGCAATCCCCGTCATCGTCCTGGAGGATTTCGCCGACACAGTGAAACGTCCCCACGTCCATGCCACCCAGCATGCCCCCGGCGAAACTCGCCTTCCTCCCTGGCAAACTCTCGCGGAGGAGCCGATTACGCGCAACCACGTCGCGCAAATCCTCTTCACCTCTGGCACCACATCCGAGCCGCGTGGCGTCGTCCTCACCCACGGCAATTTTCTTGCGAATCTCGAGCCGCTCGAGCGCGGCATCGACCCGTATCGCAAGCACGAGCGTTGGTTTCATCCTTTGCGATTTGTCTCGCTCGTCCCCTTGAGCCACGTTTTCGGTCAATTTATGGCCTTATTCGTTCCGCCGCTGCTCGGGGTGGCAATCGTTTTTGAACCCTCCGCCAATCCAACGGAAATCATTTGCACGATCAAGCGCGAACGGGCCACTACGCTCATCGCCGTGCCGCGCATGTTGGATATTTTGAAGATGGGAATGGAACGCGACGCTGAATTGCACGGGCGTGGCGAATGGTTTGCGCGAACTTTCGACGAAGCAAAGGAGAGGAAGTTTCTTCGGCGTGCCTGGCGATTTCGCCGCATTCACCGCCGCTTTGGCTGGAAGTTCTGGGCGTTTATTTCCGGCGGCGCGGCTCTTTCCGGCGCGACCGAGGAATTCTTCAAACGCATGGGCTACGCGGTGGTGCAGGGTTACGGCATGACGGAGACGGCCTCCCTCATCAGCCTGAATCACCCTTTTCGCGCAAGTGAGGGTTCCGTTGGGAAAATTCTGCCGGGCCGTGAGTTTCGGCTCGCCGAAGATGGCGAAATTTTCGTCCGCGGAGAAAACGTCGCTGCCGGTTATTGGGAAAATGGCGCACTCCGGCAAGGAGTGTCAGGAGGATCGCCCCGGCAAGGGGCGTTGGAGAACGACGACTGGCTGCACACCGGCGACCTCGGCGAACTCGACGCCGAAGGCAATCTCCGCTTTCGCGGGCGCAAGAAAAACGTCATCGTCACGCCCTCGGGCCTCAACGTCTATCCCGAAGACTTGGAAGCGGCCCTTCGCAAGCAGCCGGGCGTGCGAGATTGCGTCGTCGTGCCGCTCGAACTCGGCGGAAACGCCGAGCCCTACGCGGTGTTCCTCGCTACGGGCGCCGCTAAAGAAACAGCCGCTGCGGCAGTCGAGAAGGCCAATGCCTCGTTAGCCGAGTACCAGCGCATGGCCCACTGGATAATTTGGCCCGAACCGGATTTCCCTCGAACGGCCACAGGAAAGCCGCGCCTGAGCGTCATCGCCGCCCGCGCCGCCGAACTTCTGGGCGGTGCGGCCGCTCCTCAAGCGCGCAAAAGTGCGCTGGATGATTTTCTGGCGAAATTCGCCACGACAAGCTCCGCGCCCAATCACCTCGAACGCGATCTCAATCTGACGTCGCTCGACCGCGTCGAGCTGATGAGCGCACTCGAGCAGCGATTTCGAGTCGAGCTGAACGAATCGTCTTTCGCAAACGCCCGCACGGTCAACGACGTCGAGCAGCTTCTTCAGCAACCCTCGGCGAAGCGCAGCGAATACGTTTACCCGCGCTGGGCGCAACGCGCGCCCGCGCGTTGGTTCCGGCTTGCGGTTTACTACACGCTGGTCTGCCCGGCCACGCAAGTTCTCGCGCACCCGAAAATCATCGGCAGGGAAAATCTGCGTGGCGTGCGAGGTTCCGTGCTGGTCGTCTCCAATCACATCACCCGCCGCGCCGATATCGGCCTGATTCTCGCCGCGCTTCCCCCGCGCATCCGTCATCGCTTGGCAACCGCAATGGGAGGCGAATCGCTTGAAAAAATGCGCAACCCTCCGCCCGACTGGTTTTTCGCAAGACGCTGGGCGTATCAGCTCGGCTACTGGCTCGTCACCGCTCTATTCAACGTTTTTCCGCTTCCGCAATTCTCCGGCTTCCGCGAAAGTTTCCGCTTCGCCGGCGAAAGCGCCGACCGGGGTTACAGCTTGCTGGTCTTTCCGGAAGGTGAAGTCAACAATTCCGAAGATGGGCGTATGGCTGCTTTTCGAAGCGGAATCGGCCTTCTCTATGAAAACCTTCGTCTGCCGATAGTGCCTATGAGGCTCGATGGCGTCTGGCAGATGAAGCGTGAACACCGCCGCCTCGCACATTTCGGCGAAGTCATCATTCGCATCGGCGCTCCCGTCACTTTCCCGCCCGCCACGCCGCCCGAAGAAATCGCCCGCCGACTTGAATCCGTCGTCCAAAGTCTGTAGGGGGATCCGCCGCGGCGGCTTGCGCCTTTATCGCGGAAGCGTCATGTTTCCGTTTTTTCAGAGTGTGCCCCCACCTCTTTCCGCATGAAAATCGTCGCTTGCGGATTTTCGTTATACCGTGCGCAACGTTTGTATCCTTGCGTTTCATAAAAACGGATGGCTGCCTCCATGTTGTCCGCCGTGTCCAGATACACCCATCGATAGCCGGCAGTCCTGGCGTAGCTCTGAAGCGCGTGGTGCAGTGCCGCTGCGATTCCTCGGCCGCGATAGTCGGGCTGGACGTACAAACGCTTCACCTCGCCACCTTCCGCAAACTGCCGCATCGCGCGAAGCGCGATACACCCGATGACCCTTTCTTTGACCCAAGCCAGCCAGATTCCCGCTCCTTCTTCGAAATACAATCGCGCAAACTCCTCACGCGTATCGCGAGCCACCACGCTCATGGCTTCATAGTATTCCTCAACGATCTCGTACGCGGCGTCAATCTCGCTCGACATCGCCCGTCGTATTTCGAAATCAGTCATTTCCGGTTGCAAGGGACCCCGCGGCAACAGAGTTTTGTCGCGAATACCTCCTATCGACAGCACCATTTTGGCTAGAATCTTCCATCGCGGCCGACAATTTGGCCTCGAAAACCTCCTTTTGCGATTTGTGGCAAAATAGACATTTGTAGAGCACCAGCCATGGCGCACCGAACAACCCTCGAAGCCGATCGCCCCGGGAAACCCGCCAGGGCGGCGAACAAGTCCGCCGCCGGGCGCGAGGAGCGTGAGCGCGTATTCGAAGCCTTTCGTCGCTGGGGCTATTACGAAGCCACGCTCGACCCGCTCGGCTTTTTCGCGCCGCTGAAGCGCGCCGAACTTGCGGGATTCTCTGGAGAGGCCGCCGAAGAGGCTCGGCGCATATACTGCGGCAACATCGGCGCCGAGTTCATGCACTTGCCCGAACCCGAGCGCCGCCAGTGGGTCGCTGATCGCCTTGAAGGACCTCTGCTTGCGGTAGACCAGAAAAAAATTCTTGAGCGCCTGATCCGCGCTGACTTGTTCGAGCAGGTTCTCCAGGCGCGCTACCTGGGCACCAAGCGCTTTTCTCTCGAGGGCGTTACCGCGCTCATCCCGCTGCTCGACGCCATTCTGGACACCGCCGGCGAGCGCGGAGCGATCGAATCCGTCATGGCCATGAGCCATCGCGGCCGCTTGAACGTCATGGTTCATGCCGCGTGCAAGACGCCGCACGAAGTTGTCGCCGGATTCGAAGACGTCGATCCGCGCAGCGTCCTGGGCGCGGGCGACGTGAAATATCACGTCGGCGCAACGGGAACGTATGTCACCACAAGCGGCAAGGAAATTGGCATCCATCTGGTTTCGAATCCCAGCCATCTCGAGGCCGTCGATCCGGTAGCCATGGGACGCGCGCGCGCCAAGGTCACGCGCTATGCCGCAGGCGATCTAAACGCCTTGCGCACCACGGAACAAACCAACAAAGTTGTGCCAATCGTGATGCATGGCGACGCTGCGTTCGCCGGCCAGGGCATCTGGGCGGAAACGCTCAATCTTGCCGACCTCAAGGCCTACACCGTCGGCGGCACCATTCACATCATCGTGAACAACCTCATCGGCTTCACGACGCGGCCCGTGCAGGAGCACTCTTCGCGATTCGCTTCCGATCTTGCCAAACGCCAGTCGGTCCCCATTTTTCACGTTAACGGTGAAGACCCCGATGCCGTGGTGCGCATCGGTCGCCTCGCCGCGGAATATCGCGCGCAATTCGGCGGCGAGGTCGTCGTGGACGTCATCGGCTACCGCCGCCACGGCCACAGCGAGGTGGACGATCCCACCATCACTCAGCCGCTCCTTTATGAGCGCATCAAGAATCATCCCCCGCTGTGGAAGATCTATGCGCAACTTACCGGAATCGACGCCACCGGGATCGCCGAAGCCGTCCGCAACGAATACGAAGAGGAACAGAGCAAGGCGCGCCAGATCAAAAAAATCCCGCACCTGCGCACCCTGCCGGACTATTGGTCGCCTTACCATCACGGCCGTTACCAGGCTTCTTACGAAGTCGATACCGGCTTGTCGACAGCAAAGCTGGGCGAAATCACCGATGGCCTCGTTCGCACACCGTCCGGTTTTCACGTCCATCCCAAAATCGTAAAGCTGCTCGAGCAGCGCTCAGAAATGGGCCATGGCAAGCGCGCCGTCGATTATGGCTTTGCTGAGACGCTGGCCTTCGGCTCGCTGCTGCTCGAAGGCCATCCCGTTCGCCTCACTGGGCAGGACACGGAGCGCGGTACGTTCAGCCAACGCCACGCCGTTCTCGTGGACACCCAGACGGAGGAAGAGTACTTGCCGCTCGCGCATCTCGCCCCGAATCAGGCCTTCTGCGAGATTCACAATTCTTCGCTCTCCGAAGCCGGGTGTCTCGGTTTTGAATACGGTTTCAGCCGCGACTATCCGGAAGCGCTTGTCTTGTGGGAAGCGCAGTTCGGAGATTTCGCCAACGGCGCGCAGGTTATCATCGACCAGTTCATCAGCGCCGGCGAAGATAAATGGAACTTGCCTTCGGGTGTCGTGATGCTCCTTCCGCACGGATACGAAGGTCAGGGTCCCGAGCATTCGAGCGCGCGTCTCGAGCGCTTCATGCAACTCGCCGCCGAAGACAACATGCAGATTTGTCAGCCTTCCACGGCGGCGCAGTATTTCCACCTGCTGCGGCGCCAGGCCAAGCGGCCGTGGCGCAAACCGCTCATCGTCTTCACTCCGAAGAGCATGTTGCGTCATCCCGACGCCAGCTCCGCTATCGAAGAATTTGCGCGGCCTCGTTTTCTTCCCCTCGTCCCGGACTCTGAAGTCCAGGACGCCAGGCGCATCCTGATTGCCAGCGGGAAAGTTGGCCACGAGCTACGCGTAGAACGCCGCCGCCGTAAGGACACGAGCACTGCCATCTTTTTCCTCGACCAGCTCTATCCTTTCCCGCGCACCGAAATCGCCGCAGCCGTCCAAGCGCATCCGCAGGCCCGTGAGATTATCTGGGTGCAGGAAGAGCCCGCCAACATGGGGGCCCTTTTCTATGTATTGCCGCGGCTCGAGCGCTTAGGACAGGCCGCCAACTTGCAGGTCCGCTCGGTCAAGCGCTCGGCCAGCGCCAGCCCCGCCACGGGCTCCGCCAAAGCCCACGAACTCGAGCAAAAAACTCTGCTGAACCTCCCTTTCACCACCAGCGGTAACTAGTGAATTCCTGGCTAGAGTGTCGAACGCAGGTCCAAAGTAGTCGGCACTCGGGTGTCTAATTGGCCGATCTGGTGGATTCCGGCAAGTATTCACCCCATGCCAGGAAGTCCCACATAGGCTGGTCACTTAGTGGAAAGGGTTTGGGATGCCAGAGGGTTTCCGTTCGGTAGAAGCCAGTTGGGGTGAGTTCCGTCATGTCTGAAAAGGTTACGATCCAGATCTTGTGCTCCGAAACTTCTGCGAGTTTTTCTAATGCTTCCCTGAACGTGGCGCCTCGCAGATTGATGGTCAAAGGCCTTTCGACAACATTTCCGCTGGTATACGAACCGCCTTCTCCCGCACCTGGAGGCAAATTGCGCGGCGAAACTATGTTTTGTGCGACACTTCGGAGGTTTACGTTAGCAAGCCCGCCGACCTCTTGACGCACTTCAAAAAAGTCGGGAACTTTCAGGTTCAGAAAGTTGTGGCTATCGCTCAATAAGTCGCGGCGAAAAACGTGGACAACCCCATCTTCGATCTGAAAGGTGTAGCCGGGGTATGCATCCACGATGGAAAGTAGCATTTGTCGAACTGTATCCCGTTTCCATGTGCGGGTGAAATCTTGGAGCGTCTGTCTATCTTTGACCCACTCGATACCTATAGGAATGTGGAATTGCTTCGAGGTTCGGGCAAGGGCATCTGCCAGCCCGCTTGCCGAGAGATTATATTCAACTACGGAGGTTTCTAGCTTTGTCTGCAGATCTCTGTTTTCCTGCAGTGGTGGTGACCCAGAATCTACGACAAGTAGCATGAGAAGGATCCCAATCGCGCGCACGAACACCTCATTTTCCGTTAACCAAAATCTTGTTGCATTGATATGAAATGCTTTTGACATCTGAACTGAGTTTTGTCCCGTTGATATACCAAGTCTGGTCGGCAATGGTTTGCCCTGCCGTCGTGCATACACCGGAGGGCTTGCAGGCCGGTGCACAAACAGAGAGCGTTTCTGGGAATTGGCCGTTCCCGTCCGTGAATTTGTCGCAGGGACCAACGGTGCCGGAGCACGAGCCGGTCGTCCCGCCGCATGTTGTTTTATAACCCTGCAAATTCAGTTGGTTTGTGGAAGTATTACAGATCACGTCCGCGACTTGCATATTGGCAACCGAAATTGGGTGCCCATTTTGATCGTTGACCTGATATTTGAAAGTCCTTGTCACGCCGCATCCCGCGAGGCCACCCGAGGTGGTGCAGTTAGCCTCAGCTGTGGTTGAATCTGTTCCGCTCACAATTGAAAGACTTGTCGGCACCTGGACGGTGGTGGTGGTATTGCTACCAGCCGAGGATTGGCAACAAGGACCCACGAAGGAGCATTTCTTGGAGAAGCTAATTGAGGAATTTAGATCGGTTTGCCCCGGACCAACAAAGGACACTTGACCATCGTGTTCCCCAACTGTTGCAACATTGGCGTTCTGCGTCGTGAAAGTACCGCTGTCTGTAACATCGACTTGGCCCGCGCTACATGCTTCAAAAGCCGAAATCTTGAGCTGGCCCGTACCGCCGGGAACCCCCGTGAGCGAGCCGGGAGAAAAGGAAACGCTCAAGAAGCCGCAGCAAGTATTATAGAACGTGAGAAAGGACTTGGCGTTGCGGTCGAACACGAAGGATTGCGTGATCAGGACCTGATCGATCCGGGGACCCACCTTTTGGACGCGATACCCTCCGAACGTGATTTCCCCCGGAATGATGTCACCCTTGGCATCAGCCTCGGCCCCCGCAACGATGGCACCGACATCCACCTGTTCGGCCGAGCGTGCCGGAACCATGAGTGGCGCTAGCTTGTGCTGATGACGCTCCGTACCGACGTAATAGTCGAGAGAAACGGAGACCTTGGCGGGTTCCGTGTCCGCGTTAAACATGCCAATCAGCGTGTCGTGAGCGGCATCGGCCTGCCAGAAAGGCCCGTCGCTGGCGCTACCCTCGACCCAATTGAGGACACTACGGATGCTATGCCCGCCATCTTGACTGACGCTGACCAGAGCGGTGGCAAGCCCCTTGCCTGCTTGGGTTTGAATCTCCAGGCTGGCCCAGCGCGCGTTCGGAGGGATAAGATCTTTGAGGAGCGGCTGCAGAGCTAGAACCTGCGTTTCACCCGGGGTCAACGTCACCGGGAACTGTTTTTCCGTAGGTGCATTGCCAACTTGGAACCCAACAAAGAGGGTGACTGCCATTGAAGCGGAATCGAAGTTGTGAAGCACAAGAGTAGGCTTGAATGAAGTTTCCGGAGGAAGGCCAGTCCGTGGGTCGGCGGGACCAACGGCAAACTGAGGGGTTCGAAGCGCCAGCGGGTGCGACATACCGTGTGATTGAGAGGCAATCAGGTCCACTTCAGTCGAGAAGCCTTGGTTGTTAAAGAGGACTTCATGCGCCTTCAAGGAGTCGGCAGCCCCCTCATATGCCAGTTCGATTCCTCCGCTTTTGACACCGTCCAAGCCCAATTTGTGGAGCTCCTCGCGCAGGTCAAGCGTATACCCTTGGTCCGGTGCGAAGCGAGCCGGTGGCAGCACGTAACTTCGGCCTTCAATTTCAAACCTTAGTGACACGGTAATGAATTCTTCCGAGGCGTTTTGGAGTTCGACCAGACCTCTGGTTTTCTCGTCGGGGAACCAAAAGACGCCGCGAAGCGGGTTTGAGGGCAGCGTCGAATCCACGGCATAGAGACGAAAATTCCAAGCGATGCCGCGGTCGGGATTGGTAACGCTGACCGTACCCATGATCCCCTGTTCGTTGGAAGCCTCGAAATCCAGCTTAAGAGTCCCCTGCTGTCGCTCGCGACGCGGGTCTGCGGGTAAGACGGCCAAGGCCTGATTAATATTCAGGACGGCAGTCTGACGGGGCCCCAGCGTGACAGGCGCAAGCGGCAACTCCTCGCCGGACCGGAAATAAAGTGTGGGCCGGGCGGTGAGTGTTTCTTTCACTCGATTGTTTTTCATTTCCAGTATTGAGGTGTATCCGGTTTCCGTCGTCCAATACACGGCCCATAGCTTCTGATCGGTTACGTCTGAAAGAGTCGCCGCAGTTTGACGCCGTGGGAGCAAAAATATTCCGATTGCGACCGCGAACAAAATGACCGAGGCGGATATCCGACGGACAGTTGCACAGGATAGGGGTGCGAAGGACCGGAACAGTGAGCTCCGATTTGCGCGCA
>Ga0207133_1019_pt2 | contig 32522 bp, 23 predicted proteins | sample Alteio_BWMinHeat_11_FD_153537 | JGI IMG/M metagenome (GOLD analysis project Ga0207133, IMG submission 153537) | Enriched cells from forest soil in Barre Woods Harvard Forest LTER site, Petersham, Massachusetts, United States -... | ecosystem: Environmental > Terrestrial > Soil > Temperate forest >... | reverse complement strand
GGAACCAAACCGTTTCTTAAGCTGGATGAGTCGGTTCACTTTGGAACCATATTGTTGCCCTACATAAATCACATCGATGTCTCTTTCTCGAAAGAAACGGTCGCCCAGCCTGGAAGCTTCAAAGCGCGGCCCGGCTAACGGCCAGAAACTTCCTGACTCGCAGATCCTCGGTCGTGGTGGAACCTGGGGCAGCCAATAGCTCTGTTCACATCCCCAGTTCTGTAGAGCGTCCTTGAAAAGGAAGTGTTCGTTGAAGCTAGGTGTAATGTAAAAAGCGGCATCAAAAGCCCATAGGTAAGGAATGCCTCTAACGTACGTGGAACCGGGTTCGTCGATGAATCCCAACACTTTGGTTGGCTTAGCAAGATCTCTGTATAGGACCTCAGGGTGAATCGGATTGTAGGTGGCCAAGACTAGCAGTGCCCGTGAATTTCGAACGGAACATATGCGCATCACCTTAGTCATTTCCTCGCTGGGTCGCGGCGGAGCGGAGCGGGTTATGTCAATGCTTGCAAGTTCCTGGGCAGAGCGCGGAAAAGAAGTTACCCTTCTCACTTTCGATCAGGGAGAGACGCCAGCCTATCCCATTCAGCCTTCGGTGAAGCTCTTCAGCCTCAGTCTGAAGACACAATCCGGAAATGTTCTACGAGGACTTTATGAAAACCTTCACAGAATCTGGGTGCTACGGCGCGCTATCCGTGAATCTCATCCGGACGTCGTCATCAGTTTCATAAATTGCACAAATGTACTGACTCTCCTTGCCACTCGAGGTTTAGGCAGGCCCGTGATCGTTTCGGAACGCAGCGATCCCGCAATGCGTGACATTGGGCTCGCCTGGAACTTTCTCCGTTTCTTAACCTATCGCTTTGCCGATGGCATAGTTTGTCAAACTGTTTCGGCTTTGGCGCGATTCCGATCCTTGACCAGGGATCGAGGGTTTGTGATTCCGAATCCGGTCGAGGCCCATCTTTCATCTTCCAATGGCCTCACCCACAACGAAAAAAAGAGTGAAAAGCGATTCTTGGTTGCAATGGGGCGACTGGGCTTGGAAAAAGGCTTCGATATTCTGTTGAACGCATTCTCAACGATCGCCCGTCGTCATCCACAATGGTATCTCACTGTCTTCGGCGACGGCCCCTTAAGGGGTGAACTTGAAGTGCAGGTGAAGACTCTCAAGTTGGCTAACCAGGTTAATTTTGCCGGGGAGGTTGCGGATTCCTTTTCCGCACTTTGCGGCGCAGATCTCTTCGTACTTCCTTCCCGATTCGAAGGATTCCCCAATGTTCTACTGGAAGCTATGGCTTGCGGGTTGCCGGTCGTGAGTTTTGACTGTCCATCGGGCCCACGTCACATCATTCGCCATGGCGTGGATGGTATTCTGGTCCCGCCAGAAGACGAGGTAGAGTTGGCGGTTGTGTTGGACCGTCTCATGAGTAACTCCGATGAACGGAATAGACTCGCCTCGCGGGCACCAGAGGTGCTTGGGACGTTTGGTTTAGATAAAATCTTGCTGTTGTGGGAGCAGCTTTTTGAGAATCTATTGTCCAGGAAGCATGGCCAGCTAATCGCGCACGAGCGTCTATAGCAAAAGGTAAATCAGGGATGGACTAAGAAAAGCGGCATGGGAGGCATTATCGGCTCGACATCATACTTCAAGTCACTTGTATCGCAAGAGATTCGGATAGATGCAGGCGTCTTGGCCTTGAAGAAACTGAGCAAAGCAGAGGAGCAACTATGTTAAGCGCACCGACAGCAGCTGTAGATCAAAGATTAGGATCCGGCCGATCAGAGGAGAGATTCGCATTTGGCAAGAATTGGCGGCAGTTCCTGCAGTCTTTGGATGAAGAGAGAATCGTTGAGGCTGAAAAGTCACTTCGCGTGATGCTTGAAGTAGAAGACTTGATCGGCAAATCATTCCTCGACGTTGGTTGCGGTAGTGGACTTTTTTCTCTTGCAGCTATGCGCCTAGGGGCCAGCCGAGTTCATTCCTTCGACTACGATCTTCAGAGTGTGGCGTGCGCACAGGAGCTAAAACAGAGATACTTCCGTGACGCTGACAATTGGACTATTCAGCAGGGCAGTGTGCTTGATCAGACTTATCTTTTCCACTTGGAAAAATTTAACGTCGTTTATTCCTGGGGCGTCCTTCACCATACTGGGAATATGTGGGAGGCATTGGAAAATGTCGTGGGGCCTGTGGCTACAGGCGGCAAACTGTTCCTTGCACTTTACAATGATCAGGGCATTTTTTCCCGCGGTTGGACCACAATCAAGCGACTTTACAACCGTGCAATTATTCTGCGTCCAGCCATTATCTTCATCGTTGGGTCTTACTTCGCAACAAGAGAACTGATATTTGATGTTTTCGTGCTCCGAAAGAATCCGTTGAATCGGTATAAAGACAAGCGTTCAAGAGGGATGTCATATTTCACGGATTTGATCGATTGGGCGGGGGGCTATCCATTTGAAGTGGCAAAGCCGGAAGCTGTTTTCGACTTTTTCCGAGCCAGAGGATTTGAGATGGTCAAACTCAAGACCGCAGGCGGAAACCACGGAAACAATGAATTTGTCTTTATTAAGCGCACAAAACCCTCCATTTAATGAGCTTGAAGCGCAAAACCGTGCTTTTCTTGGTACCCTCACTCATGGGTGGTGGCGCAGAACGCGTATTCTCGACAATCCTTCGGCACCTGGATCGCGGGCGATTTGAGCCGCATCTTGCTGTATTGCAAGGTTTAGGTCCATACGTGCAGGACGTTCCGAAAGATGTCGTTGTTCATAATCTGCGAATTTCCAGGGTCCGCTGGGCATTGCCGGCGATCGTAAGACTAGTTTGGAGCCTTAGACCGCACGCAATGATTTCAACTCAACCACATCTGAATCTCGCGCTCACCTTGGTACGTGTGTTCTTGCCTCGAAGGACGAGAGTCCTGATTCAAGAAGTTTCAACTGCGAGTGTTGCAGTTCGCAGAGAAGCCCATCCTCGAATCTTTAAGTGGCTTTACCGCCGACTCTACAAGCGTGCGGACCAGGTCGTATGCCTGTCTGACGCCATGATGGATGATCTGGCAATTAACTTCGGCCTGCCAAGGGAAAAGATGGTGCGGATCTACAATCCGGTCGATCTTCAACGTATGCAAGGAGCCGCAAATATCGGAGAGAATCCGTACGACAATTCAGGCCCCAATATTGTTGCTGCGGGTCGCCTTAGTTGGGAGAAAGGTTTTGACGTCCTTCTTAACGCCATGCCGGCTGTTATTAAGCGACTTCCCGGTGCCCGACTTGTCATCCTGGGTGAAGGACCGCTCCACGCCGACTTGACAAAGCAAGCTCTAAGGCTTGGCATCAATGAAGCCATCTGCTGCCTTGGTTTCCAACAAGATCCTTGGCGATACTTCAAGTTCGCGGACGTCTTTGTCCTATCCTCTCGTTTTGAAGGCTTGCCAAACGTTTTGCTTGAAGCATTGGCCCTCGGGACACCGGCCATTGCTACTAATTGCACCGGGGCATTGCGAGAGATTGAGGCATGTGGCGCAGGAATGGTGTTAGTGCCTCCGGAGGATCCACCTGCTCTGGCCGAGGCAATTGTTTCTGTTTGTCAGAAAGGAAGCCGCCAAGATCTGGCAACACCGCCAGAGACCCTCCACAAGTTTGATTTGCAGCAGATTGTTGGCGAATATAGCGAGCTCTTACTGAGCTGATTGACAAATCAAGCGATATACCATGCTTTCCGCTCTCTATTTTGTAGCAATCGCTGCACTCACGTTACTGTCGCTGACGAGGCGCCGCATACTTGTCGTCTGCGGGTTTTATTCTTTTTATGCTCTCTTGACTATTCTGGATGAGAACAACGTTCCGCAGCTAGGCCCCATAACAATTTATCGAGCGCTCTATATAGTTTTTCTGATTTCATTGATCGCACGCTTGGTCCAAGACCGGGACTTTCTGAGTCACATGCGCCTCTTGCCGCGGGTGTCCTATCTCTCTCTCCTGGCTTTCCTACTGGCTTCCTCCCTCTACGCACATTCCAGTGATATTTTTTTATTCGAAAATCCGGGGGGGCTGTGGAGCCGTGTTATGGTACTCGGATTGTTCTGGATATCCGCTGCACACGTTCATGAGGAAATCGACGTAAAGCTTATCGCCGCCACATCTGCAGCCGTATCATTTGCCTTGGCGATCTGGATTATTTGGAATGCGGCCCAATTGAACTTTGAGGCCTATCGAGGCGGGATCGAGGTGAACCAGAACTATGTATCGATTTTTGTTTTAGCAGGCCTTATGCCCCTTACCTATGTTATCTTCGTGGCTAGAAGTATATTTTTTAAAATATTAACTTTTTTAATACTGTTTTGTTCCATTCTCGCTTCACTAATACTTGCCTCTCGGGGTATGCTAATAGCATTTGTCCTGGGAGCAATTGTTATGGTTGGAGGATTCGGTCGTAAGCTTCGACCTCGCACCGTGCTGGTTGTAGGTTTATTGTTGGTCTCTGTGCTAGTCATTGCGATGTTTCTTCCGGGCGGTGACGCACTTGTTGCTCGAACCCAAAGCGAAAGTATCGGCACTCTGAATGACCGCACGGAGATCTGGACCCTTGCTACGCGGTACTTTGCGGATTCCGGAATTCCAAGAATGATCTTCGGACAGGGACTCTCGTCAGGCGCACATGTCATTATGCCTGTGATGCCCATGTATGCTAACTACCATAGCGAATATTTGCGTTGGTTGATGGATCAGGGCGTTTCGGGCCTTCTGGCCTTCTTGGTTTTTCTTTATTTCGTCAGCCGGCACATCTTGCAATGCACCAGTCCGTTCAAGCCCCTTATGATCGGGTGGATGACGTTTCTGCTGATATCGGGATTGACGAGTACAATATCTGATGCGCATCTGTTCTGGATTTTGTTTGGAGTAATGGTTGCTGCCGGATCTTTGGAAAATAACAGTTGGCATCCGTCTCAACTGGCATTCAAGAGCTCTCCACCAACTCCACTACCGATTGTTACTGTCTGAGGCACTATCGAAAGACTTTAGCCGCCCCTGTAGGGTGTGAAGAACCGGGCGCCAGCGGACACTACCCAAACCACCCAAACAATTATTCTCTCATTCCTGGAGTGACTGAAGAGAGAAGGAAAATTCACCGCATACCGGGTTTTGTGCACTTTAATTGCCGACGTGCTTACTTCTGCTCTCGGCGAAAACTCTTGAACGGTCAGCCTTACCTGGAGGCGCTTTAACGGATAGGAATTAGGCCCCGCAACACCAAGGTACACTAGGGTCCAAGCGAGTTGCCTACCGCACTGCGACGGAGATCTCGACGTCATGCGGAATAGTGGTAGGGCTCCAATCCTGGTAAGTCAAGTGGTTTATGGCTCCGGGCACCAAGTTTGGAAAAAGGATCTTGGCTACTTGGACTTCTGATGTGATGTGAACGGCGCCGATCCGCGCAGCATTTGGTGCACTTCCTGATAGTCGGAGTATCAGGAAATACGAGTATTGGCCCAGGGCCGCACTCGTGAGATCGGCTGTCGTTTGGACCGGAGCACCAGCTTTCGCGCTCATGGGAAATGCCGTCGACCAAGAAGAGTCGCCATGCAACACATATGCGTTAATGGAAGCAGTGGCGTCTTGCAGATAAACCGTTCCGCTGACCGCTAAGCTGAAAAGCGGGAAAGGGCTGGAAAGATAGTAGATAACAAATCCGGAACTCGTGCTGCTGTTCGTAAGGAAAGTATCGGTTCCGCTAGATAAGGCTTCCACACCCTTCGATACAATAGTGAGATTTTGCCAGTCGGGCCTTGCAAAATCCAATTCCCAATCAAATTGCCCCGAGTTAACGGCGTCTGATGCCAAGGGTTCAGCTCCGGAATAAGCGCCGTGGAAAATGTTGGTAGTAGCGTTGTAGGACCGAAGCATGAAAGTCTGACTCGAACGCAAGCTAAAGTCAGTCTCATCCGAGAAGGTATTGTATTCATAGGTTGGCGTGGCCGCGGAATACTGGTCAGCCATCCACTGACCAGAGTAGCCGACTGGATCATTTCCATCTGTGTCTGCTTCACGCGCAACAAGAGATGAGTCCGCGATAATATCAGCTACACTTGCAACGGTCTTGTTATCTTTCTCAAGATAGTAAACTTTATGATCAGCGTCATACATATGCCAAGCACCAGAATAAAAGATTTCCGGCACCTCGTGGAAAGTCATCGAGGCCGCACGTGCCTGATAGCCTGCGCCTTGCCATAGCCAAACTAGTATGTCGGTGGATTGATCGCAGCACGTGAAGCCGTAACCGTGTAACAATCGCAGTGGATCGTTTGTGTAATTGAAATTGTCGCCTGGGGCTCCCGCGTAGCAGTAATGTTGGTTGTGTTGACTGATAAATTTCCAAGTAGCTAGTGCAAATTGCGCGTCTGTGAGAGTGCCAGAAGCCCGAATGAAGGACAAAATGGAATTGCGGCTCAAGCCGGAGCCACCTTGCACGAAAACGGCAGGAGTTATAACCGACTCGCTGCCTTTATTCGACATGGAAATAGTCGCGCTGTTGATTACGGGTGAGGCCGTAAGATCAACACTGAAGCTCTTATCGAAGGCGATTGCGCTAACAGGACTAGGTGATGGTACAACTCCCGGGGGATCTGCGGGAGCACGATAGCATCCCAGTGGAAACAATAAGCTGAACAAGAATAGGGCATCTGAGCAATGCAAGAGGCGTTTCGAGAGAACCAAGTTGGTCTCCCCTTTCCCTCAATGAAGACCCCATCTTCAGACGTTTTACGGGCTGCAGTATCAACTAAATTCGCTTTTAGTGCAACTCTGTATGGGTCGGTTACTTACGACGGGGGTCAGCTTATCAAATATGTTCTTTCCACTTTATTAAAAAGGCAAACCACTGAAATGATCTGAACTCTTGGAAACACGTTCCCTCTTTCACGCTCTTCGAGGGCATGTACGCTAAGCAGGAGATTGCTGATTTGTTTAGGACAACCTTCTTGCTGCCGAGTCCTGGATCTGGGGGTTCGGAGCAGAAACAGAGAGCCGCACAGAATTCTTCCAATCATTGTGTCCTGCGGTCACGGAGCATATTCTGACTGAGTCAACCTTGGTCTGATTTTTGTAGGTTTTCCAGAAACTAAATTAATGACTCGTAAGGCAGAAACCTAAGATACTCCAAAATGCGAATCCTGCATGTGACAACCGGGCTTACTACCGGCGGCGCTGAGATCATGTTGCTGAAGCTCCTTTCCGCCAACAACGGAGTTTGGGAGTCCGCAGTTGTATCACTGATGGATGAAGGAACCATTGGCTCAAAGATTGCCGCGCTGGGAATCCCCGTTCACTCTCTGGGTTTGCGGCGCGGCAGGCCGAATCCTGTTAGCGTTCTTTCATTAAAGTCGATCGCGCGACAGTTCCAACCTCAACTTATCCAGGGCTGGATGTATCATGGAAACCTTGGAGCAAGCCTTGCTAGTGTCTCGATGCAGGGTCGTGTGCCGGTCCTCTGGAGTATTCGCCAGTCTCTTTACGATATCACCCGAGAACGTCGGCTTACGCGGGCAATGATCCGACTCGGTGCATTCTTCTCCTGGCATCCGGCAAACATCATCTACAACAGTCAGATTAGTGCAAGACAGCATGAGTTGTTTGGTTTCCGTACCTCGAAAAGTGTGGTTATTCCAAACGGCTTTGATAGCCAACTCTTTCGTCCTGACTCCCAGGCCCGTCACCAGATTCGTCGTGAGTTAGGGGTCGGAATGGACGCTATTCTAGTCGGATTGATCGCTCGCCTTCATTCTGTAAAGGATCATTCCGGCTTTCTTCGGTCCGCAGCCTTCGTCACCCGGGTACATCCCTCGGTATACTTTGTACTTGCAGGAAGCGGGGTGAACAAAGAGGAATCAGCGCTGCGCAGTCTGATCGCTGAACATCGACTCGAGGGCCGCACCTTTCTACTCGGTGAGCGATCGGATATACCGAAACTTACCGCAGCATTGGACATTGCCTGTTCTACCTCATTAGGAGAAGGGTTTTCGAATGCCATCGGGGAGGCCATGGCGTGCGGTGTGCCTTGTGTGGTCACAGATGTTGGCGACAGTGCGTATGTCGTTGCTGACGCCGGCCTCTTGGTGCCACCACGCGACCCTGAGGCGCTAGCGCAGGCTATAGACCACCTAGTTGACGCTGGTCCCGAACAAAGACGGCAACTCGGAGTGGCAGCACGGCGCCGCATCCAAACCGAGTTCTCTCTACCGACAATCGCCCACCGCTATGAAGATCTCTATCGAGAACATGTGGGTACAGCACTCTATACGAAGTGCTAAAGCCCTTCCGTATCCCAATTTCTGTTCAATTGATGCAATAACTTGGCGAAGTCATGCATAATCTCTAGGAAAAGTGCTGAAACGTATCGGTGATTACGGCGGGGCATCAATATTCTGTTGATTTTCGCTCTGCTTTTGACGGCATGCGAGGGTTACCCATATGTGTGGAATCACTGGATTCTGGCAAGTCAAAAGAGGAACTGAAGACCCGCTGGATATTCTGAACCAGATGGGGACCGTGTTGGCACATCGTGGCCCAGACGACTCTGGAACTTTCCATGATGGTGCGGCCGGAATAGGACTCGCGTTCCGCCGACTTTCCATTCTCGACCTCTCGCCCGAAGGCCACCAGCCGATGTTTTCCGCCTCCGGCCGTTACGTCCTTATTTTCAACGGTGAAGTCTACAATTTCGAGGAGATCAGAACGGAACTTGGAGTCCGCCAATGGAGAGGCCATTCCGACACCGAAGTCATGCTGGCAGCGGTTGAACAGTGGGGCTTGGAATCAGCTGTACGGCGGTTCGTCGGCATGTTTGCGCTCGCTCTTTGGGATCGCTTGGAACGAAAACTTTTTCTGGTACGAGATCGCCTGGGCATCAAGCCGCTCTATTACGGACATGCCTCCGGAGATTTTGTCTTTGCCTCGGAGTTGAAAGCAATACGCCAGTACCCGGGATTTGTCGCCGCCATTGATCGCGACTCGCTTGCTCTCTATTTGCGCCACAATTATGTTCCCTCACCACACTGCATTTACAAAGGTCTCTACAAGTTACCGCCGGGTTGCATTCTTACGTTTACCTCCGCGGATAAGACCCCCCGCATTGACCGATTCTGGCTGGGCCGTGATGTGGCACAGGCGGGGCTGGCGTCGCCTCTGCTGCTCGACGATAAGCAAGCGATTGACCAGCTTCATGACCTGCTCCTGAAAGCGATTGGCTTGCGCTTGATCGCGGATGTGCCTCTTGGAGCCTTTCTCTCAGGTGGGATCGATTCGAGTACGGTCGTCGCGCTAATGCAGGCACAGAGCAGTCGCCCCGTAAAAACCTTCACGATTGGATTCCACGAAGATGGATACAACGAAGCAACCCATGCTAAGCAAGTAGCTGGCCATCTGGGAACGGATCACACGGAACTTTACTTGACGCCCAAAGACGCACTGGATGTCGTGCCATTGCTACCTACGATGTACGACGAGCCCTTCTCTGATTCTTCCCAGATACCAACCTATTTGGTTTCCAAGCTCGCACGCAGCAAGGTTACCGTGAGCCTCTCTGGCGATGGGGGGGACGAACTGTTTGGTGGCTACAATCGCTATCTTCTTACAAAACGTATCTGGAACTCGATTAGGAGATTTCCAAAATTCAGCCGTAGGGCTCTCGCAGCAAGCTTGCACTCTATATCACCCTCCCGGATTGATCGCGGATTTCAATTGTTTCGGCCCATTCTCCCTTCAAAGCTGCGACAGGTGCTCCCGGGCGATAAAGTTCATAAGCTCGCTGACTTCTTGTCGATGGAAAGCCCGGAAGCTCTTTATTTCCGGGCTCTTTCCCATTGGGAAAATCCGGTAGAAATTGTCCCGCATTCGAAGGAACCCGGAACCATTCTCGATTCCATCAAAGAATGCACCGGCTCTTCAAATGTGGAAGAAATGATGATGTTGACCGACCTGCTTCATTATTTGCCGGACGACATTCTTACCAAATTGGATCGCGCCAGCATGGCGGTCAGCCTCGAAGCGCGTGTCCCCTTGTTGGACCATCGCGTGGTCGAGTTTGCGTGGAAGCTGCCGTTGCACTTTAAGATTCGCATAGGCTACAGCAAGTGGATTTTGCGCCAGGTTTTGTATAAATATGTCCCACGTGAGCTTGTGGAGCGCCCGAAGATGGGATTCGGTGTTCCTATCGATAGCTGGCTTAGAGGGCCCTTGAGAGAATGGGCAGAGGACTTACTCTCGGTGAGAAGTCTCGAACAACACGGTCTGCTGAATGCGCATCCAATACGGCTAAAATGGCAGGAACATCTGTCGGGGGTTAGGAATTGGCAATACTTGCTGTGGGATATACTGGCTTTTCAAGATTGGTTTAGGCACAATACCACAGTTTGGCAGGAACCTACTCCCCACTGTTCTGTAGCTGCGAGACCATGAGAGCAGGGCTCCGATGAGACCCACGGCGATCAGTGGCGCGGCGTTATCCGATTGCGAGGTAAATCAGTGCCTAATTCGAATGGAAACAGAGCTTCGATTTTCGGCGGACCCAAAACTCGGGTCCTGATCACGGGCGGTGCCGGCTTTTTTGGATCGCATCTCGCCGAAGCTCTGCTGAAGCAAGACCACCAAGTTTTTGTTCTCGATGATCTCTCGACAGGCAGTATCGAAAACCTCCGTGACCTAAGAACCTATCCGGGATTGCAATACTGGATAGATTCAGTAAAAAACCGACCATTGCTCGCTGAACTCGTCGACGAGTGCGACGTCATTGTTCATATGGCCGCGGCGGTCGGTGTCCGCCTGATTGTAGAGAGTCCCGTACATACGATCGAAACAAATGTAAACGGCACCGAACTCGTTCTGCAAGCTGCGAGCAAGAAGAAAAAACTCGTCTTCGTTGCTTCCACTTCCGAGGTCTATGGAAAGAGTGCGCGCGTTCCCTTCCATGAGGATGATGATCTGGTCCTCGGGGCCACAACAAAGGGACGCTGGAGCTACGCGGCCTCAAAAGCTCTCGACGAATTCCTGGCACTGGCCTACTGGAAGGAAAAGAAGCTTCCGGTTATCATTGGCCGCTTCTTCAACATCGTGGGGCCCCGCCAGTCGGGACGATACGGGATGGTCCTTCCGAGCTTTGTATCACAAGCTATGGCAAACGCTGATGTCACCGTCTTCGGCACTGGCCAGCAATCACGCTGCTTTTGCCATGTTGGCGATGCGGTGCAAGCTGTGCTCAAGCTTCTGGAAATGCCGGAATCCGTGGGAGAAATCTTCAACATCGGGAGCAATCAGGAAATTACAATCGAGAATTTGGCGCGCTCCGTCGTCGAACGGCTTGGTAGCAGGTCAGCCATTCGCTACATCCCGTACGAGAAGGCTTACGAAGATGGGTTCGAGGATATGTTGAGGAGAATGCCGTCGCTCGATAAAATAGCGAGCTTGACGGGATGGCACCCGGTTACCTCACTCGAAACTTGCATCGATCAAGTAGCACACCACCTGGAGCAGAAGAGGTGTAGACTCTCAAGTGATTTGAAATCCTCGGAATCCAGTATCGCTGCGGGGGCCTGAAGGGCAAAGCGGTGTCCTTAAAACTTTTCATGGGTGTGGTCATTTTTCTTGTTGCTTTGGGATCAAGCGCCATTGTGACTGGGCTTATCCGCGCTCTCACCTTGCGTTTGCGATGGATCCCTCAGCCTACTCCAAACCGATTGAGGGTGGCGCCCACTCCAATATGGGGAGGAATAGCGATCTGGATTAGTTTTCTTTCGGCTGCTGCTATCCGGGGTGTGCTGATCAATCCCACTGTCGTTATATTGCTTTCAACGGCGACCGGAGCATTCGCCCTTGGCCTCGCGGACGATATTTGGAAACTTCGGCCAAAATGGAAATTACTTGGCCAGATCATTCTCTCTCTGGCGTTTCTCTTACTCGCGCCAACCATTACCCTTACAGGTTTGAAGCCCCTCGACTTTTTCATTGCCGTTCTCTGGCTTGTGGGCATCACGAATGCTTTCAACCTGCTGGATAACATCAACGGACTGTGTGCCGGCACTGCTGTTTTGGTCGCAGGTTTCCAGTCTGCGTTGCTGTTTCTCAAGGGCGACCTTTTGCTCGCCCTTCTTTGCCTTGCCTTTGTGGGAGCAACGTTGGGTTTTCTCCTCTACAACTTTCCGACCGGTCGGATCTTCATGGGCGATTCAGGAAGTCAATTCATCGGATTCTGCCTGGCTGCTGTCACTCTGACGGGCCTGCATTTCTCCGGAAAATTTCAGCTCGGTTCTCTGCTCTTTCCTCTGATGCTGATGGTTGTCCCAATTTGCGATACCACCCTGGTGACGCTTACTCGGAGGATTCGCCGGCACCCTATTTCCGTCGGCGGAACGGACCATCTTTCCCACCGCCTTGTCGCTTATGGATTTTCAGAGCGGGGTGCAGTGCTTACCCTATGGACGCTCTCTTTTTTGGGTAGTTTACTCGCTCTCCTCACTGCCGTTTATGGAGTTTCGCATTTCATTACGACGGTTACCCTGCTTTCCATTTCGATTGCCGTTCTTGGTGCCTACTTAACAAGATACGAACTCTATTCCCATTCGGATGGATCCCAAAAGACTCGCCCCTTACGGTTCCCGATGTGGCTCGGCGTTTCAATGGGAATTCTGTTTGACATAATCCTGATCGTCGCCGCCTACTACACGGCTTACCTACTACGATTCGACGGCAGCTTCAAATCGGTCGAACTGCGTCTATTCTTCTCTTCCGTATTGGAATTGCTGTTTATTAAGCTGGGAGTCTTTCTCGCTCTCGGTTCTTACCGCCGATGGTGGCAGTATTTTGGCCTGAGGGATGCATTCCGGCTCGGTTGGGCTTCCGCTTTAGCGTCGCTCGTGGCAATTGCGTACTTTTCGATCGGGTACCGATTTAACGGCTTCTCTCGCATCGTTTTTATTCTCGATTTTTTGGTCTTCACTCTTCTTGCACTGACTTTCCGCTTTTCGTTTCGTTTGTTCGATTCCTTCGCGCCGTGCAATCACAAAACTAACGTACTCATCTATGGTGCCGATGACGAGGGCGAATCGGCCCTACATCTCGTTACCAAGCGGTATCCTCTTAAGGTCATCGGATTTCTTGACGGGGATAAAGCAAAGAAAAATATCTTGATTCACTCGGTTCCGGTGCTTGGTGGACTGCCGGATTTGGAGAAGTTGATCGACCGGTGGAATGTGCAAGCTGTTCTTCTGACACCATCTGCAAGCGAAGAACTGCAGGATGATCTACATTCCTTGTGTCTAGGCCTGGGCATTGGGCTTAAACGTCTCCATCTTGAACTCGAAGACTTGGAAACAACCGGCGATTCCTCTGTCGTGGAGCCCATGCCTGAGGAAACCGTTTTGGTGAAAGTGGGGTCCGACTCACCTTCGAGGCTCCCCGTCCTTGGAGATTGAAGTTAGATACTTCCCGAGAGAACACACCTTTGGTCCCACCTGGCATAGGCGGACTCCATCAATTTGAATCGTGCGCCCAGGCAAAGATCAAGATTCGCTTGACACGTCCTTCATTCATGTTCAACCCTGGGAATCTAGACGTTTGCATTGGCGCGAATTAGACCCAGTATGAAAATTGTCCGCATCATCGCCCGTCTGAATGTGGGCGGTCCTGCAATCCATGTCATTCTCCTCACGCACGAATTCCGCAAACGCGGATATGAATCTCTTCTCGTTGTTGGCCCTGTCCCGGACATCGAAGGGAACATGGAATACTATGCTTCGAAATGGGATGTGCCCCTGGTCCGGGTTCCCAATTTGGTCCGTCCGCTTTCTCTCAAGAACGATTTGGTGGCATTTTGGAAGATTTTTCGCCTTTTGCGTAAGGAAAGGCCCGACATTGTCCATACTCACACGGCCAAAGCAGGCACACTGGGTAGGGCTGCGGCTATCCTCATAGGAACGCCCATTATTCTTCACACATTCCACGGAAATGTCTTCGACGGCTACTTTTCCCCCTTAAAAACGCGCCTGTTTCTTTTCATCGAACGAGTGCTTGCCAGCTTCACGGATCGGATCATCTCGGTCAGTAAGTCCCAAGCTGACGAACTCATCCATAAGCACAAGATTGCGCAACCTGAAAAGTTTGAAATCATTAGGCTTGGCATTGATTTGGATGCATTTCGGGACGTGAAGGTCGACAATCTGGACCACACGGAGGATCGAAAGCACAGCCCTCTGGTGATCGGGTGGGTGGGACGTTTCACTGAAGTCAAGGACCCATTCTTCTTCGTCGATTTTGCAGCAGCCATGAAATCCTCCAGTGCGGCTGCAAAGTTTGTGATGGTCGGAGACGGTCATTTGCGGCAGGCCATCGAGGCGAGAATATCTGAATACGGTTTACAGGGGCATTTCACATTCTCCGGCTGGCAGCAAGAGATGGTAGGGATCTACTCTCGCATGGATGTGGTGGTGCTGACATCACTGAATGAAGGCACCCCAGTAACGTTGATCGAGGCAATGGCAACAAGTCGCCCTTTCGTGGCTTTCAACGTCGGCGGGATGCCAGATCTGATGACCGGAACACCACAGAAATACGAAGGGTTCGACGTATTCGACAATGGCATACTCGTTGGTCCTCGGGATGTGGCTACATTTGTCCGGGCCGTTGGTCTACTTTGGAAAGATCCGGAGCGTCGAGTCCGCATGGGGCAAGTGGGCAAGGCGTTTGTTTTTGAAAACTTCAGTAAGGAACGGCTCGTTCAGGATATCGAAGCCCTCTATAGAAAACTCACCTCAAATGCCATGGTCCCACATTGAAGGAAATGTCCGGGCTTAGATAGGCCGTTCAATATGTACGCACAATTGCAGATAGCGAAAACTCCAGCACGGGCGTAACCGAGCTCTTCTCACGCCCTGCCAATCGGAGCTGCTTTTCGATACCAGGCAATGAACTTTTTCTAACCCGCGTCAAGCTGCGTCGCCGGCTGGTAACCGAACAAACGTTCCATTTTAGCGATGTCAGCCCAAGTGAGTGGAACGTCCCCAGGTTGATTTAGTTGTCTATGAAGGACAGCTTCATGCCCCGTGAACTGCCCAGATTTGCAGAGCAGTTCGGATAGCTTTGCTGGGTGGGAATTGCCGAGATTGAAAACCTCGAAGGGCAGGCTGTCGGTTGATGAATGCCGGTACTCAAGCGGCTGCAATCGCTCCCGCGACGTCACTGTGTGGACGGCTTTCACCCTCCATTTTCCCTGCTTGGTTAGCCCTTTGACCACAGGAAAAAAGTACTGTGGTACGTTGGGCACATTAAAGTCACGCCAGGAACTTCACCTTGAAGCCATGAGCTTGTGACACTCATGTGCGCGAGAGGTTGAACCCCTATACTGTCACCAAATTGTCACTAAAGCTGGCACAAAACGAGCAAGAACAGAATAAATCCAAAAAATGGAAAGTGCTGCTATCTGGCAGCTGGCAAAGGGATTTAGTTGATTTTTCTACCAGATAGCAAACCTGCGATTTCATTTTTCAAGACCGCTGCGTTCAACCCCTCGGCCACTCCGTCGATCGAAGTCCCTGCAACCGATGTCCGTGAAATCTGTCATGGCAGCTGACACAAAGCGTAATCAAGTTCTGCATCACATCGCCACCCAGTTGACCCCTGGGTTTCATGTGATGGACTTGCAAGTCTTTCATGGAGCCGCACTCTTGACAGCGCCAACCATCCCGCTCCAACACTCGCTTTCGAAGGAGATTGTAATCTGCGGGATCTAGTCTGACCCGTGACCTTTTGTGGCGTGGACCCGTCGGGTTCTCTGAATTCTGCATAATCAATTCTATGAATGAGTGTCTCCAGTGTTAGCGCCCGCCAGAAAATCGGCACAGATCATTTCTAGGCAATACCCACGTGATTTGTCGGTCCCCAGCATCAAGGCAGCCGTTTCCAGGGCTTGCTCAACCACTGACAACTGACTTTTGTACACCTTGAAATAGAGTATCTCCCATGGTTCCGTTTCCTTTCCCGTGAGGTGCTGCTCTACCGCTCCTTTGAATCCCTCTTTTGGCAGCTCCCTGGCTTTGTGCAACCAGGTTGCACAATCAAAGTTCTCTCCGTCTCGGCGCGCTACCTTGACCAGCTCCACTGCCTTGCTCCATCCGACTTCCCGAAGTTGCTGCTTCGGGACCCGCTTCAAGTTCTCGTGTATCGCCATCAGGTAATAGGCCTTGCGGCGCGATTCGGGGAAACGCTTTTCGAGAAACTCATCAAACGACTTCAATTTCTCGAGTCTCCAATATTGTTTTGCTCGAACCTCGCAGAGATACTCCCCCAGCTCCACGAACCGCACGTCCTTCTCTTGCTCCTTCGTCTTTTCCCAGACCAAGATCTCGTCGATCTTGCCCAGAACGAAGACGGCCCGCCGGCGATTGAATTCGGCTGACACCGTAGACCGTCCGTCAATCCACAAGCTCGTCCAGCCAGTCAAGGTTGCTCGCTCCTGCCTTGCGGATAAGGTTGGCTGCGACCAGTTCCTGATCATTGAGACACAGCCCCAGATGAGGACAGCTGACACAGCCGTTTTGCGGGAAACGAATGCCGCTATGCGAAACGAAATGTGCCGCCTCGATCTGGTCCACTGTCGTTTCGACCATCCGGCCAAATTCCTGGCGCTGCTCTTCCGAGATGGACGCCTGCAAATACTGAATCTCCGGTGCATGCTTTCGCACGAACACCACCAGCGCGACGTCAGATATGCCTGTAAGCCACGAATAGCAGATCAGCTGCGGGTCGAGCGAAAGCAGGCCCTTGGGATCTTCCGGGTAGCGACTCGCTGTGGTCTTCCAGTCCATAAGGCAGTGTTTGCCATCCAGTTCCCCGATGGCATCAAGGTAGCCAACAAATTCACTCCCTCCGCGGAGTGTCCGGGCTACTTTGATCTGCAGATTTTTCTTCGGATTCGGAATGCGGATTCGATCGTCCTGCACGAATCGCTCGAGCAGGTGGACACCCTGGTGTACCAGGCGATCCCAGGAATCTCCTTTCTTGTATTCGAAGGGGAAATCCCGGAACCCCTCCCATTCCTTGAACAGGGCCACCGAACAGTCTTCCCCGCAAAAGTAGGCCCCCAGGGCCTTCTCGAAGCAGCGGCCGAAGGCCATGGCGGCGCGAGTCTCTTTTTCCTGCCAGCCGTCGAGATAGCGGTAGCGATAACTGCGTGGGCATCGCAGGTACTGGCTAATCTGTGTGTAGCTATAAACCATCACTGTCTCCCTGCCCATCGCCGTGGGCGAGTGATGTGCAATCGAGTGCCTCCCAGTCCGCCTCGTGGGCGAAGGCATCGAGGTTTTGGTAAGCCCGTCCGTTCAGAGCTATAGAAGAGGTCCGTACGACCCCGCGGAGGTTGGAGAGCGCTTTTTCATCGACCTGGTCATCTTTGAGCAGCTGCGTGTCGTAGCCAAAATCGCGAAGAAACCAGTTGAGTTTCCAGAGGGCTCTTTCGGTGCAGTACAACTGCCCGGAGAAGCACCGGGTCTCGAAAGGCTTCGGTTCCAAAATCACAAATCGGATATCTACGAAGGGTTTCTGCGGATGCCAGCGGTAGAGAGCCCTATCGACGCGAACAAGAAATAATCCTTCGAGCTTGTTTTCGACTCCACGCTGATTCGAGTGCAGGCCTGGAATCTGCCGCTTCATAGTTTCACCTCCACAGGTTGAGCATAGGAATTGAGTTTGCACACCAAGGTGTCCCGGTTTTCTTTCGCAGACGCGTCGAGATGCGTGATGAATGACTCGACAAGCTCTCGGCTGGCTTCTTTGAGGGTTGGCGTACCGCAGAAGTCAGCGGCATAGGCTTTAACGAGGGTGGGATCGAGGTTGTACTGGCGGATTAAGACGCACAGCCGATCTCGCAGCCGGGGTTGCCCGTTGCTCGAACCGTTCGAGTGAGGCGGCTTTGCGGACTGGATCTGTTCCCTCGCGGGACCGGGAGAGCCGGTAAGCCAGCCCAACTCCTCGACAGAACACAGCCCGATACCGTAGGCCTTCCGGAGGGCTCGATTGACCGCCCTCGTTTCGGCGACACGCATCTCAGCGCCACGGACCAGCGGAGAGACGTTCGAGGGGTCAGCGTCACCGTAACCGACGAAGCCCTTTGAGCCAGTTGTTTTGTAGACTGTGGCCCTGAAAATCCAACGGTTCGCGGCGGGGTCAGAAAGTTCTCCTTGCAAAGCGGTTCTCATCCCCAAACAACGTCGGCGCTCAGCGATTCGCAGTAAGCCGGAGTGGGTTACGTACCAGCGACCGTCCAGCAACTGGAGATCTCCAGCTGCCACCGACAGTGCATACCTTCCAGTCAGCTCCTTGAGTTTAAGAAGCGCTGCTTGAGATACCTCGCCCCAGGTAGTCAGTGCGAGTTTGGCATTCAGTCGAGATGCCTTGAGTCGTCTTTTCATATAGCCTTCACCAAATGTCATCCACTGTCATCCATAGGATGACAACAAAACCGCTTTGTTGTCAAGTCGTTTCTTGAGAGAGGCCAAATTTGAAGGAAATGATAGAATCTGTGACCGATGCGAAAGGACACGAGGCTGACATTCCGAGTTTACTCGGACATGAAGAAGACCCTTGAGACAATTGCTGCGCGAGAAGGCCGAAGTGTGTCACAGATCTGTGAGCTCCTCTTGAAAAGAGGAGTTGACGCTTACAAGAAGGAAGGTGCTAAGTACTTCAGGCACTCGGCTCCGCACCACAAGAAGCAGACCGAATAGCTTTCAATGAAAAACTTTTATCGAACACCGACGGCTTCTGGAACATCAGTGACGACCAGTTGCATTCCGTGGAAGACAAAGATTCTCTTGACTTCCACAGACTTCGGGATAGGATAGTGAAGAGAAAGCGAAGGCTGGTTGCTAAGTTAGGGGAGAGCTTTAGTGTAACCGGTTTGCACGGGCTTTCCGTAATGGGCGCTTTTTAAGTTTGGCATCGAATTTTGGGTGCTGTGTTCGTTGCAGTGCCTGGCAGGTATATCGGGGACAGACGCTAGATCGGGTCTGTCCTTTTTGTTTTTTGGGGAGGAAAAGATGAAAGTACAAGGACAAAATCAACATGCAGGAGAGTCTGGACCGAGGGTGAGCCATACTCCCGCTGATGGATCCGGATTCTTGACGGCTGCTAACTCTCAATGCCTATATATCGAACGATCCGGCTCGAGGGGATTGGCCGAGAGCAAAGCCACTGGCCCACGAACGAAGCAGGGAAAACAGAGGGCGAGTCTGAATTCCACTAAACACGGCATCTTCTCGAAAGTTGTTGTACTTGAAGGTGAACCACGAGCGGAGTATGAAAGTCTGTTGGCTGGGCTGCGGGAAACCCTACGGCCTGTTGGTGCGCTCGAAGAACTCTTGGTGGAAAAGTTAGCGACTATTGAATGGCGCCGGCGGCGCCTGCTCATAGCAGAGGGCGCGGAGATTCGAAAGAATACCGAGTTTGTAGAATTGGACCAGCGCCTTCGAGAGCGTGAAGAGGCTGAAAACTTCTTGCGCTCATTGGACCCCTTGAACAATCACGGCCTGATTGGGGGAATCCACAATCCCGATGTGCTGCAACGTTGCCAGGGACTGCTCGCAGAGCTTCGCGAACAGATTGAAAGGGATGGCCTCAACCCAGAGAACGATAAAACGGTTTTGGAAAGAATCTACGGCGATCGCGAGGAGATCCGTTTATGCGACGACTTTTGTGACTTCTATTTAAGCTTGCTGGCCGTTTCGCAGCCCTCCGAAGAAGAGCGCCTAGGTGAACGGTATGTCTCACCAGAGCAATGTAGAAAGAAAATATTGCGAGGAATTGACGAAGAGATTCGTCGCCTCAATCGCTACAGGGAGGCGCGCACCTCGATGGAGACGGTGCGAATGCAGCTGGAAACGCTTCGCCACAGCATTCCCGACGGCCACGGACTCGATCGCCTGCTTCGCTACGAAGCTAGCCTTGAACGCGCCTTCGATCGCACTCTGAGTCAACTCGAACGCCAGCAGCGGATGCGGCTCGGCCAATTTGTTCTGCCTCCAATCAAAGTTGATGTCGGGACGTAGTTACTACAACTGATGGCGAATGAGTTGGCAGACCGCGTTCAAGTGTCGTCTCAATGGGGTGCTCTGGCCGCCAAGCATCTGGACTCTGGCAAGCGAACATGCACAATGCTGTCGCGCGATGTCGCGAAAATCCTCATCCGATGCGCGGCTAACTGCTGGTAAGTCGTGTTTATCGGGCAAGTAGGTTCAGTTTACGGGATATTAACTGTGGGTATATCAGGAGGCATGGGAAATGGCGAAACGAGACAGGGCAAATCGCAAAAACAAGCGTCCGAGGCTACAGCGCGCGGCGCTCCTCAACAATTTATTGCTGGGTAGCTCCATCACATACTCCAAGAAATGGCCTGATCAAGCGGGACACCGAGATCTCCAGAACCTCAAACTAAAGGTGCCCGAACTCCTTGGGCGACTGGGGCTCAGTGATGGCACACTCATAGAAAAGCATTTGAAACCACAGCTAAACGCATATACGGTGAAATTCTTTCAGCACAAGGGCAAAGTCACAGACAAGCGAATCGTCCCAGACAATGACGCGAGGCTGAAGGCGCTCGACATGGCGCTCAAGTTGAGCGGAGCCTATGCACAAACGGATCCCACACTCGCACAGCCAGTGGGCGTGCAAGTAATACTCGTGGACGTTCCGCGACCAGGCCGGCCTGATGGCCGGTCATTGAGCGCACCCACAAATCCGCAATTGCCCTCTCCAGAGGATCGCTCTTGAGTGATTCCCAGGTCTTTCGCGACCTTACGGTAGCGCCGCCTTCCGCGCCGACAAAATTGTCGCCTCGAAGAGATGGCGTGCTTCCGTTGTCCGTTCATAAGAGCCTCCCGCGGTCCAGTGTGAAATGCGGGTAGAGGGGGAAGCTATGGCAATGGATTAGGCCTCAGCCTGCGTAGCCAATTTCCTTATACACGAAACCGCAAAACGAACTCGATCAAGTCTTTCAAACTAACAGTGTTAGTCACACGCGCGAACATTTCTTCGTCGCGGAGACTAGCAGAGCCCTTGATCAGTCGCAGGAGCACTTGCAGGTACTGAAAACAAAGAAGGGAGCACTAGCGGCACTTGGATCGCCGAGCCCCGCGTGAAAAGTGGAAATTGCAAAACGAACTCGGCAAACAACCGTGAAATCAGCAACTTCCACGAAACGACGATTGCGCGTACTGCACAGGTACGCGCCCCGACTCAGCAGAACACAACAATCTCATGAATTTTGGAAATAATGGTGCCCAAGAGAGGATTCAAACCTCCACGACCTTGCGGCCACTAGCTCCTGAAGCTAGCGCATGGGAAGGCGGCCGTCGATTAAAACGGGCGCGTGTTGGCCCATGGTCGAGCCTGTTCGAATGCCGATGCTGCTCGGAGAACCATGGCATCGGCAAATCGCCGGCCTACGATCTGAAGTCCGACGGGTAGTCCCTCACGGGTGAACCCACATGGCACCGAAGCGGCAGGCTGGCCGGTCAGGTTCCATGGGTACGTGAATGGAATCCAATCGCCGAATGGCAGCAATCCTCTGTCCGCAGAGATCGTCTCCGGAGCGATCCTTCCGACATCGAATGGCTGCACCGGTACCGTGGGTGTGAGCAGGAGGTCGTAACGGTCGAAAAACTTCCGCGTCGTTTCCCAGAGGACTGAGCGGTTCGCCAGCGCCTCAGCGTAATCGGTTGACGCCAGGCGTTCACCTTGCTTGACCACCCTTACGAGGTCCGGATCCATCCGGTTTTCCCATTCCTTGAGGAAAGCGCGTAACCGTAGGAAACAACTCGTTACCCAGAGCACTGTGAAGAAGCTCCATGGGCTCCCGAACCCAGGATCCACAGCGTCCACGTTGCAACCCAGATCACTCTCGAAGACGCTGGCGGCAGCCTGCGTAAGGTGTGCCACTTCGGGCTCCACTTTTGCATAGCCGAGCGTTGCGCTCCAAGCTACGCGGAGTCCGCGGATTCCACGGTCGCAAGCGGATACGTAATCTGCAGGGTCGGAGGGAAGCGACAGTAGGTCACGCTCGTCGGGGCCTGCCATCGTCGTTAGCATTAGCGCTGCATCGCGCACCGTGCGTGTCATCGGTCCAACGTGGACAAGGAAGGGGACAGGCGAAGGAGGATAGGCGGTCACGCGGCCGAATGATGGTTTGAGCCCGAAGATCCCGTTAAACGAACACGGAATACGAATGGAGCCTCCGGCGTCGGTACCTATCGCGAGGGGACCAAGTCCAGCGGCAATGGCAGCACCCGCCCCCCCCGAGGAGCCCCCGCAAGTCTTGTCTAAATTCCAAGGGTTGCGAGTCATCCCGGTGAGCGGGCTATCGGTTACGGCCTTGAACCCATGCTCCGGGGTAGTAGTTTTGCCAATTAGAATTGCGCCCGCGGCAAGCACTTTCGCAACAGAAGGTGCGTCCTCTTCGGGTAAATAGTTCTCTCGGATCCGCGAACCGAACATGGTGCGCACGCCTCGCGTGAGGAGAAGATCCTTGATCGAGACGGGCACTCCGTGGAGCGCGCCAAGCTGGCCGCCGCGCATCACCGCCGCTTCCGATTCCTTGGCCGCCAAGCGCGCCTTTTCTTCAGTCAACGTACAAAATGCATTGAGTTTCGGATTGATTTCATGCAGACGAGTGTAGACAGCGTCAATGACCTCAACCGGTGAAATCCGCTTTGCGCGTATCTCTTCGGCAAGAACTGTAGCCGGCATAAAGCAGAGTTCAAGATCGGCTGGGGTTGACGCGCGCTGCGAAGGACCGCTGCCGGAGGATAAGTGAGGTACGTCCATTAGTAGTCCAGCAGCATTTGTTTGGATGAATTCGCGTCGAGAAACTTCTTTGATTGGCGTATCTTCCACGCGTTTCTCAAGGCGTGAACTCTGATCTGAACGCGCCATTTCGTCGTCCGACACTTGAACGCGAACTTCTTCCGGCCCCTCAGTGCAACCCTACCGAACCGCTTACCGACTGAATCAACCGTGCTGAATCGTATCCAATCCCATCTTTGAAGACCATCTCCACATTTTCGATGTCCGCAATGCGGGTTGCAGGATTACCGCGGATCACCACAAGATCTGCCTGCTTACCCGGTGTGAGTGTGCCGATTCGGTCTGACTCCCCGAGCCATGTTGCCCCATTTACGGTGTAAATCTGGATGGCCTCAACAGGAGTGAACCCGGCCTCGACGAGCAGTTCCAGTTCACGTTGGTCACCAAATCCCGGCAGGGAACCTCCATTTCCAGTCGGATCTTCGCCGGCGATGAGCAAGCCTCCAGCTTTCACAAAGGCGCGCTCAAATTGCATCTCCTTTTTGAACAACTGAGTGCCTAAGCCGCCTCCCGACTCGGCACTCTCGGCGATGTGTGCCCGCTCAGCCAAGTATTCGATGCGCGCTTCGGGCAGCATCGCGTCGAGGACGCGCTGCGAAAGTGGCGGGCGATTCGGGAGCGAGCTTTCGAACACTGAAAGAGTAGAAGTGACGGCAACGTGATGACTGACCAAGTCTCGAATCGTTTCTTGAACCGGAGTGCTCATCACGTCCAGCTTAGAGAGTGCCGTGTCAGCTTCTTGGTTCGGCGGGCACACGTCGGGCTTTTTCCCTGGTACGAATTCTGTGTCCACTAGAAGTCCGTGCTCAAGGCCGTCGATCCCCAGCGCTGCAGCCTCGCGAAAACCCACAGCACAAAGATGTCCTGTGACTTTCAAGCCGCGTTTGTGAGCTGCATCAATTGCGGCAGCGAGTTCCGCGCGCGTGATATGCCGGTAGCCCTTAAAAGAGGTAACGCCCTCGTCGGCCCAGTACTCTACAGTTTTGCGTGCGTCCTCCGGGCCGGTGAGGTCGTGCATTTGAGGGTAGGATGTTGAGTTTTCAAGGTAGGGTCCCGTAACGTGCATTTTGGGCCCGACCATGCGTCCTTCATTAATCCACTTTTTGAGAGTGAGATCGGCATAAGGCTCCATGGATCCTGCCGTGCGGATGGATGTGAGCCCACAAGCCAAGTATAGACGCGGAGCGCTGAAACCTAGTTCGTTGTACCAAAGGGCTCCACCGCTCTCAGCCATGGGACCGCCGGAGGGGTAGAACATATGCTCGTGCATTCCGACGAGGCCTGGAACCAACGTGAAGTCATGTAGGTCGATTACTTTCACACCGGTTGGTACCGAAGTCTTTGTCGAGCTTCCCAGAGCTGCAATACGTCCACGTTCGATTATCACGGTCTGGTCCTCTAGAGGCGCCGCGCCAGTTCCGTCAATCACCCGGACGTGCGTCAATGCAACTACAGGGTCAGCCACGCGCACGAATTCCCGAACCTCCGGAGAAAACCTCGTGGCGTCTTGCGCTGAGCAGAGCGAAGAGGTCAGGATTGCCACAAGAGAGGCAGCCAACAACAGCAGGCTCCTCATCAGTTGTTTTTTTCTGCGTTGCCGGGAATTTCTGCGCAGAAACTTGAGCGCTAGTGTCATTTACTTAGACCTCCCCTGTGGATATGGCTGTCAGATCAAGCCGACATAACAGCCCGTGGTAGTTCAGCGAGCAGCAGCAGGATTTCGATAAGTCTGACCCGCAAGACTGCGGTTGGATAGCCACGAGTGATTGCAGCAGGTCGCGCCACCCGTCTGGTATCTCAAAAGAGCATCTTCAGCGCCAATTGGCCGATGCGCGGGTCGCGAGCGCTATTAACAGTTGCGAAAGCACTTGAACTTATGTTTCCAGTCGGATTGATGAATTGCGCGTGGTTGAAAACGTTGAAAAATTCGGCCCGGAACTCGACACTGAGGCGCTCCGTGATCCGCGTGTCCTTCAACAAAGACATATCAAAGTTGTTGATGCCGGGGCCGTGGAAGAAACGCCGCGCGGAGGTGTTCAAGACACCCAGCGGCTCCAGACTGAATAACGATGGATCAAAATATGGCTGGTTGGATCGCGGATTAGTGAAGTGTAGCTTCCCACCATTATAAATGGGCACGTCCATGTTGCCGAAAAACTCGCCCACGAAGGAACGGTCATCGGTTTCGAACATCTGAATCGGGAGGCCAGTTGAGAATCGAGTGATACCGGCCAGCCGCCAGCCTTGCGTCAGACGTGGCCACCGGTTCTTGCCCAAGAGATCCAACGGCAGCAAATAATTATAGCTGACTACGAAGATGTGTTTAAGGTCGAAAGAAGAGAGCGCTCGGCTCAGTGACGGGTTGTTTGGATTGAGCACGTTGTCCCGTTCATCCGACGCGTTGTCGATCGATTTGCTGTAGCTGTAGGCCGCCTCCATGCTGAGGCGCTTCGAGTTGTGCTGTAAGCTGACCTGCAGGGAGTTGTAGTTTGAGTTCCCGATCGTCCTGTAGTAGGGGTTGCTCACGAAATTAGCGCCCAACGGACCCCGAGTGCTGTTGACGACTGTTCCGTTCGCTCTCGTGTAGACGGTATTTTCTCCGAACGGACCGCAGGTTGGAGTGCCCGGCGCGACGTCAGCTGGTTGGCTCAGGCTTAAGCAAAGCTGGCTATTGCCAGGGTTGCTTTCCACGCCATCCATGAGAGAGTGCCCTTGGCTCCCCACAAAGCCAACGCTGAAAACCGTTTCAGGGCCGAATTGCCTCTGAATCGTCAAGTGGTAATCCTCGGCGTATGGCGTGCGGTTATAAATGGACCAGACGGGAACTCCGTTCAATGGCAACTCCCAGTTGATGGGTGCCACGGGGCAAGTCGGGCAGCCCTGGTACGTTGTCACGCCCGTTTTCGGAGCGATATAGTTTGGATATGGCGGGGATTGCAGAATCGTGCCGTCGATTCTGTCCCTATACGGCGCCTCGAATAGTGGAGGAGTGGGTGAAGTCCAAACCGCCACGAAGGGAGGCGCGCCTGTAATGAGATAAGCTACATACCCGCCATTGTTGGTGTAGAACATGCCGTATGCGGCGCGAATGCTAGTTTTTCCTGGGGCCCCTAGCAGCCACTTGAGTAGCCCGCTGGTTGCCGTTGGGGAATATGCGATCCCGATCCTGGGGGCGAAGTTGTCGAGTGGAGTGTTCGCGACCGTTCGAGGGATCTTGCCACCGCCCGGCCTGGGATCGCCCGCAAAAACAAATCCTCGAGGTGCTGTGGGATAGAGCACGGACTGCTCGCCCAAGATAAAGGTATCCGAAGTGGCGTTGTGTTTTTCGTACCAGTTCTGTATCCAGTCCCACCGCAGGCCGAGGTTGACGGTCAAGTTCGATCTCACTCGCCAGCTATCTTGCCCGTAGATACCTACATACTTTTTCCGATTGTCGTAGTCGTCATCGCTCGACTGCAGGAAGGCAGTAGGAGCGCCAATGAGATAGTCCGCAAAGTCCGAACCCGTTTCGTTTCCTGTAAACGCGTAAAGCCCATTCGCGTCGGATTCCGGAAAGCGCTGGCGGAAACGCGTGTAATGAAATTCTCCGCCAAACTTCGTGGAGTGGCTTCCGATTACCTTGGAGAAGTTATCCATGAATTGCGGTGAGGTCTGATATTGCTGATAGTCGAACTGGGGAATCCCGATCGAGAAATTGTTAAACAGGAGGGTGGGAATGCCTTCGACCCGGGGGTCGGCCGGATTTATCCCGCCCGTAGTGGGACTGGCTGGAGTCACAAAACCTAGCGAACTGAGCTTTGGCCCCAGGCCCTGCGTGGGGTTGTTAACCCAGCTGACGTAACGCAACACATTGAAACGAAACTCATTCACTGAGCTGGCCCCAAAAGTTTTGGTATCGCTGAGGTTGATCTGCTGCGGGTGCGAGGTGTCGAGGTTTCCAAACCCCGGTACGGGGTTGCTGCCGTACGGCCGTAGGAGGCTCGAATCGTAGATGGAATAGTAGGCAGAAAGCACGCCCCAGCGCGTATTCGCATCTACGCGGACGCCGCCCTGATTGGCATCCGTGTCGTAATTATTGCCGGTGCCCACAAAAAATCCGCTGGGATTCGCCAAAGGGATAAATGGCAAGAGCGCCTTGGCCGGAGCTGAAAAAGCCACTTTAGGGATAACACCGTTCGGAAAAACGCACTGAGTCGGAAGTGTACAGCCCACCGTGTAATAGGGCTCGAGGTTGGTCACAGTGTAACCCAAGCGCTTGGAAAGGACGCTGGCCCAGAAGGGGCCAACTACGGTGCCTGTGAGCGTAGTGGCGGCAATTGCGGAAAAATCGCCATTCCGTTGGGCTTGCGTGGGTACCGGAACACGCCCCCCGCTGATGCCGTGCAGCTCGCGCGTTCCTTGGTAATCGACAAAGAAGAACAGTTTGTCGCGCCGAACTGGTCCTCCGAGCGTGCCACCAAATTGGTTGCGGCGAAACAGGCCGCGCTCGGGATCGTAGAAATTCTTCGCATCTAAAACAGTGTTACGGAGGAAGTCGAAGGCACTACCGTGGAATTCATTTGTGCCGGATTTAGTGATCACGCTTACGAGCGCGCCCGCGTAGTGGCCATATTCGGCGTCGACGCTGTTCGTGATGACGCGGAATTCAGCGATGGCATCCAGATTCGGAATGGTCGCGGCTCCGTTGTTGCGAGCTTGTTCGATATTCCCGCCGTTCACCATGAACCCATTGGCGCTCTCCCGTTGGCCATTGATAGAGACGTTTCCCGTAGAGTCGCTTGCACTGGCACTGGCGCCGATCGAATCGGGAATTCCGCTCGAGACAGGGATGACTCCGGACTGTAGTCCCAGCAGGTTCGTGTAGCTGCGTCCGTTGAGGGGCAAATTCTCCATGGTTCTTCCCCCAATGACATCGCCCAATTGTGTGTTGGCTTGTTCCACCCGCAGGGCTTCAGCGCTCACTTCGATCTTGGATTCCGTCGAACCCAAGGCCATAACCACATTGATTTCCAGGGCGGAGCTGACGTCCACCTTAATGCCTCGCTGTCCGTAGGTCTGGAAACCCGCCATTCGGACTTCGAGATCGTATTGCCCGGGGGGAAGGGCTAGCAGGGAATAGTTTCCGTGCGTATCGGTTTGAGAAGTTCTGCGCTCGGCAGTATCCGTCCTGGTTACAGTGACAGTGGCTGACACGAGGATTCCACCCGACGGATCCGCCACCTGCCCATAGATTTTTCCGTTCGTGTCGGCATACCCACAAACAGAAAAGAGTCCCAAGATGAAAAGTAACCCAATGCATTTCTGGAGCGAGACCATGTAGCCACCCTCCTTGCATCTTTATTGAGCTTCGGGAATCCCCGGGCTAAGCCCTGCTTTCAAGTTCAGATGGGGTGTGTTGGTAACACGGGAGGCAGAGCGTGTCAACAATATTTTCGGAACATCGTTCCGCATCCCGGAACGCTTATCAGGATTTCTTACTGGCATGATTCAGAATTTAGTTTTGCCAAATTAAAAAAATGGCTTTTGTTTCGGGAAGCCGCCAAATGTCAGCGATGTTTCTGCCGTGAAAGTCCGTGATTTGAATTGACGAGGTGGAGCGGCGGTCCGCTGGACAGGGACGGCAAAAACCCAAGCTTTTCGGATAACTCGGCACTGGCCTGAAACAGGGCTTCCTTGAAGATTGCTTTGCGCTCCGCCGTCATTCTATGTTTCATCATGGATAAGCTGATCGCCGCAATCGTTCTCGAGGAGAAGTCTCTGACGGGTGCAGCTATGCAACACAATCCTGGCATGTACTCTTCGTTGTCGTAAGCGATCCCTTCTTTTCTCACGGTCGCTATTTCAGATAGAAGGTCGTCGAGCGCGGTCAGGGTGCGTGGTGTGCGTTGTTCGAACTTCTTTTTACTTTTGTAAAGCGTCAAGATTTCGCTATTTGAAAGTCCGGCAAGAAAAACCTTGCCGCCCGCGGTGCAGTAAACCGGGGCTCTGTGTCCCATGCCAAAACTCACCCGTATCGGTTCTTTGATCTCTTCATGGGATATATAGACAACTTCCGTCCCTTCCATGATCGCTAGATGGCTGGCCTCTTTGCATTCCCGGGTGAGCTGTTCCAGTGCTGGCACACCAAACGTGAGCAACGGAGACTGTTGACTGAGCTGCTCACCCAGTTTAGCCACACGGCTTCCAAGAGCATATTTTGAAGTAGGCAAGTCGAAGAAAACATAACCAACCGTTTCCAGCGTGGCGACGAGACGATGCACTGTACTCTTGGGGGATTTTAGGATCCTGCTTAATTCCGTAATTCCTAAGCCCCCGGGACAATCCCCGAGGACGTCCAAGATACGAAGAGCCTTAATCAAGGATTTTACCGGCTCGCCATTCGTGCGGGGTGAATGTCTGGATTCAAATTTCATGTACACCCCATTCCGTTCTAATCATCTTACTCTCATATTATAATTCTCTCGCAAAAGAGCCGCCGACTTTTCTGGCTTCCGACAGTGCACGTAACAACTCCTACCTCCGCATGACCCACTGTAGTTGTGGCTCGGCAGCTTCGAATGCGCTATTGGACCTTCTTAACTTCGACTGGTTGGAAATCACTGTGAAGAATCATCTTGGTGATGACGCCTTTTTCGTCCTTTTGAAAATCAAAAACAAGCGGCGCGGACGTAACGAAAAACTGCGTATCCGACTCCGGCAACAGTTCCTGCGGCTCCGGGCCCAATGCGTCGGTTTGCACATAAAGGTGAGCGCTCTTCAGCGTGACCAGCGTGGGCTTTTCCGCGCCGGTAGCCTCATACCTACCCACGTACGCCGAGAGGAGGGCCGGATCAATTTTGGATAGAACGTGCTCTTCCGGTTGAAAATCTGGCCAGCCGTACTCCTTAGAGACGGCGCGAAGGATTTCATTGAGCAGGTTCCATCCTTGATCGCCGTTCGTCATGATCACAATTCCTTGCCCAGGTGCTTCAGTGTACGCTTGCAGCGTGCATCGAAATCCTTCGTTGGAACCTCCATGACTGAAACGCAGCTTGTGGCCAGGGCTCTCCAGGGCGAATCCGAGTCCCCAATCGTCTTTTTGATGCGTCAACATCTGGTGCACCATGTCTGCCGAAAGAATCTTGTTCGACTTTCCGGCGTACTCGTTCTGCACTTCGATCGCCATCCGCGCAATGTCACTGGGTGTTGTCCAGAGAGCCGCGGGTGTGATCTCGGGGTACGTGTGCCATCCCCCTTTGACGGGTTGGCCATCTTCTCGATACGGCGCAGCGGCAGAAGACCAAAAATTCTTAGGCAATGGCTCCTCAAAGGTGCTGTGTGTCATTCCAACCGGGCGTAGCACAAGCTCGTCCAAGAGCTGTGGCACGGGTTTTCCGGTGACATCCGAAAGCAACAACTGCATAGCGACGTAGCCACCACCGGAGTATCGCCAGATCGTTCCCGGCACGGTGTCGACGCGAATCGGCACTGTATTTGCCGGCTTCTCTCCATTCAAGATCTGCACCGTCGTCGGAATTAGCTCGTCGGCCGCATATCCAGGGAATCGTTGGATGTTCATCCCGGCGCTGTGGCTCAAGATGCGGCGCAACGTTACCTTTTGTTCTTTTGTGAATTCATTCTCTGGAATCTTCCACGAGCGCAGCTTGAGATTTACATCTTCATCGAGGTTGAGCTTGCCCTCTTGCACAAGGCGCAATACCCCCAACGCCGCAGCGGGTTTGCTGATGGATGCGGACTGAAAAAGCGTTTCGGGTGTCACACGCCGCCCGGCGGCGACATCCGCGAAACCGTACGCCCGAGTCCAGGAGATTTTGCCATCCGCAAAAAACGCAATACTTACTCCGGGCACGTTGTAGTGCTTCATCCGCTCAGCGAGATTCATTGTTTTCACGGCTTGCCCTTTGATCGTTGCCGCGGGCAAGAGTCCGTTTTCGATACGTTTGATACGCGCATCGGATTCTGCGTCCCGCGAAGGCCCCTGAGGCGGCACGGTAGATGGGCGGGCATCCGCATTCGCCGCGATGGTGTCAATCACTTCGGCACGCAAAGCGATAAGAAGGAACATGCTGGCCACAAATAGGGTTGCTATGATTTTCTTCATAAGAGCTCCTCGACAGGGCGCATATCCTACCACTTTCTCGTCGGAACAAAACATTCCTTCTGCAAGGCAACCGCAGACAAATCACTATTGTGGGAACTATCTAGCCAGCGAGAGGAGCGTCGCAAATTAAGCACCCATTGGAGAAAGGCATTCGATCTGCTAGTCTTCCCCGCATGAAAAGCCCTTTTGTCGCCCTAATTGCTGCAGTTTTCACTCTGCTGGCGCCCGGGCTCACGACCGAGCCTGCGCACTCTCAGCAGAAAGACTCATCAACCGGCGGTGCAAAGTACACATTGGAGCCAAGTCCCAAAACGATTGAGTGGGGGTATTACGATGCAACTGTCCCGCCTGTCTTGCGGATCCGCTCCGGCGACACCGTCGAAATCCACACTTTAATTACTTCCAGTCCGCAACGATTGCAAGACGCTGGTATTCCGCCGAACGAGGTTGAGCAGTCGCTTCGCGACATCTTCCAGCAAGTCACTGTCAAAGGACCAGGCCCGCACATCCTTACCGGCCCTATCTTTGTCGAGGATGCTCAGCCTGGCGATGTCTTGGAAATTCGAATGACATCGATTCGCCTTGCGGTTCCTTACGCCTATAACGGCTCCAATCCTGGCACCGGTTTTTTGGCCGAGGATTATCCAACCGCCAAAATGAAAATCATTCCTTTGGACGAAAAGCGCGGCGTGGCTCATTTTGCTGACGGCATCGATCTTCCCTTGCAGCCCTTTTTTGGAAGCATGGGTGTCGCGCCCCCCGAGTTGTCGGGCCGCATAAGCAGCCGGCCGCCGTGGATTCATGGCGGCAATATCGACGACAAGGAACTTGTCGCCGGTACCATTCTGTACCTTCCGGTTCACGTCCGCGGTGCGCTGTTCGAAGTGGGCGATGGGCATGCCGGGCAAGGTCACGGCGAAGTCGATGGCACAGCCATGGAGACTTCCTTAATCGGCACCTTTCAGTTCATCGTGCGCAAGGATATGCACATCCGCTGGCCGCGTGCCGAAACACCGACGAGTTTCATCACCATAGGCCTCCATGAAGACCTGACCGAAGCTACGAAGATCGCTTTAAAAGAGCTTATTGATTTTTTGATGAACGAGAAGCATCTTAGCCGCGATGACGCCTACATGCTCTCGAGCGTCGCGGCCGACCTCTCCATCACCGAGCTGGTGGATGCAAACAAAGGCGTCCAAGCCTTGATTCCAAAAGCGATTTTTGTCAAGACTCCACCCAACAAGTAGGACGAATCAATCCCGCAGCGTGAGGAAAAAAAAGTCGTGCTCGGCAAAGCCGCAGGTAGCTGAGATTGACATCGGAGGGTGGCTGCCGTATGGTCTTGCCTTCGCGCGGAACACGAACTGCATTCGAGTGTGATCCTACGCGAACTCGGCAGTGGTTGCCGGACAATACTTTCGACGGCTAGAGTCGGTGTTTCGGCACGCGGCCAGCGGATGTGCATATCCTTGCGCACGATGAACTGAAAGGTGCCGATTAAGGAAGTCTCCAT
>Ga0207133_1016_pt2 | contig 32905 bp, 30 predicted proteins | sample Alteio_BWMinHeat_11_FD_153537 | JGI IMG/M metagenome (GOLD analysis project Ga0207133, IMG submission 153537) | Enriched cells from forest soil in Barre Woods Harvard Forest LTER site, Petersham, Massachusetts, United States -... | ecosystem: Environmental > Terrestrial > Soil > Temperate forest >... | reverse complement strand
ATCGACGACCTGCTGAAACTGGAGAAAGCGATCAGGACAGGAGGGATGGATCCTCGCGTGCTTCGTGAATTTCGCGACGCCGTCGATTATGTACGCAAGACTGCCTGGGCCATTCAAGAATTGCAAGAGCGCCAGGTCCATCAACGGGATACGGCTACGGTGCGGACATTGCTCACCGACGAACGCGTGCGCCGCGCCACCCAGCTTAGCAAGGCGCTGGCGTCGGATTTGGATGCCCATGAAGTGACCGACGGAACCGCCGGGGCTGCGGACCTTTTTCGCGCCATCGAAGGGCTCTATCAGCGCCTGGGAGACCTGTTCAAGATCCGTGAAATTCGCTAGCCGTGTCCGGTGGCGGGTGACAAGTGAGTAAAAAAGGAGATTCTCCGCGCAAAGACCGCGTGGAGAAGGAGCGGTCCTCGACGCGCTCAGATAACAGCAAGAAAGGTGGAGGTTGGCGGCTCAGCGGCGGGCGCGGCGCTCGCGATCGAGAACCATTTCGTCGAAGGCGTGCGGAAGTTCTTCCTGGGTCGAGTAGGGACCTGGAGTATACGCGCGCGAACTAATTCCCGCTTGCGATAGTTCCGAGATGTGCCAGTCCTCACGATTAGTCAAATCCCAAAAATCAACGGCGTCATCGGCGTGAAAGTCCGGCTTGGCCATTTCCGTGGGATGGAAATGCCATTCGCAGATGATTTCGGTACGGTCTACCGCCCTGGGCCAGAGAGTGTGGGTCATCAGGTAGTCCGGGTGGAGGCTGAGAAAGAGATTCGGATAGACGGCGTAATAGAAGACCTGCTTGCGCTGCTCCTCATTGAGTCCAGGAAGATAGTCGCGACGACGCCGGCCGTCCAGGCTCATGGTTTCGGCACCGCCGCGAAATCCCATGGAGCCTCCGATGTAGGTGGGCTGGGGAAGTTCGTTGTCAGCTCCGAGATAGTTGGTCAGACGATTCAGGCACGGGTGGAGGATGGGGCAGTGGAGGCATTCATTGAAGTTGAGGACGATGAGCTTCCAATTGGCCTTCACTTCGTAGACGATCCGCTTATGAAGCTGGAGATCCTGCATGCGCCAGGGCGCGAACCTCTGGGGCAAGCCGGCGAGCTGCGCAAGGAGAGGCTCGGGACGCGGGGCAAGATTGAGGAAGATGTGGCCGTCCCAGATTTCCGCGGCGGTCTTGTGGAGTGGGTAGTCTTCGCGACAAAAATCGGATTCCTGCATGTGGGGAGCGCCGATGAGCGAACCGTTGAGAGCATAGGTCCAACCGTGGTAGGGGCAGTGGATGCGTCCGGGAAAAGCGCCCTCGGCGACTTCGCAGAGGCGCGTGCCGCGATGGCGACAAACGTTATAGAAAGCGCGGACTTCGCCGGCGGCGTCGCGCGTGATGATGATACTTTCCCCTGCGACCTGGCGGAGGAAATAATCGCCGGCGCGGGGGATCTGTCCGGCGCGGCCCGCGCAAATCCAAGTCTGGTAAAAGAAGCGATCCAGTTCGTCGCGGAACAGTTCCGGGTCGGTATAATAGCGCCCGGGAAGAGTCATGGGCCTCGATGCAGCTTGAGTGGTCATGCGGTGCTCCACAACGTGAAAACTGATACAGCATATTATGCCATCGAAGCGCACTGATTTTGTGGGTAGAGGACAGAAAGCAAGGCAAGGGGACTGGTAATAGAGGGTTGGAGATCCTTCGACTCGCTACGTTTGTTCAAGATGACGACCCTTCGCCGAGTTGTCAGTTGCCGGAGGTAGAGCCGGCGGGGGCGGTGGGAGCGTAGTAGCCATTGCGGGTGCGGGCGACTAGCTTGCCACGGCCGCGCGGGGGAATGACTTCGACCTGGACGGCGCGGAAACTGCCGTCGCGCCTGCTATTGGTCGGATAGTAGGCGAGCGTGTACTGGTTGCGGATATCGTGCGCGACTTGCTGGCAGATGCTATGGACGTCATCGACGTTTTCCGGGAAATAGGAAAGTCCGCCGGAGGCCAAAGAGATTTCTTCGAGAGCTTTCTTAGCGCGCTTGGCGTTTTTCTTGCTTTCCTGGCTGAGCAGGCCGATGGTGTAAATCACGGTGTCGGTCTTCTGGATTTCGCGGATGGTTTTTTCGAGCGAATTGCGGCTGGTGTTGTCTTCTCCATCCGTGACGACCAGGAGGACGCGCTTGTCCTTGGAGGCTTTTTTCAAATGGTCGATCGAGCCGATGATGGCGTCATAGAGAGCCGTGCTGCCGCGAGAGTCGATGCGCTCGAGGGCTTCCTTGAGCTCGGGAACGCTGCTGGTGAAATCCTTGTCTAAGTCGAGATAAAAATCGTCGTTGAAATTGACGACAAAAGCTTCGTCCTGCGGATTGCTGTTTTCGACGAGGGTGATGGCGGCTTCGTTCACGCGGGGGCGCTTGTCGCGCATGCTGCCGCTGTTGTCAATAACCAGGCCCATGCTGACGGGGAGATCCTCGCGCTTGAACACGGAAAGTTTCTGCTCGACTTTATCTTCGAGAATGCGAAAATTTTCCTGCTTGAGGCCGTCGGCAAAGCGGCCGCGATCGTCGAGCACGGTGGTGTGCAGGACGACGAGGTTCACTTGGACTTTAATCGAGGAGCCTTGCTTTTCGGCGCTTGAGTTTTGCCCCGGCGGGGGCGGCTGAGGATTGGCGACCGGGATTTGCGCGGAGACCGGCGAAGCGGCGAAAACAAACGCGCACAAGATCAGAACGAGGTGCAGAACACGAGTCATGTACAGTCCTACCGGCTTAGTGGCTGGGGGCGTAGTAGCCGGTTTTTGCGTAAACATTGAGGGGCGGAAGTCCCTTAGGCGCATGCATCTTAATCTTAACCTTGCGCCAGCGCGCGTCGTGCGCTTTATTACTGGGCTTGTATCCCAAAACATACTGATTGCGAAGCTCCATCCCGATTTTCGAAGCGATATCGGGCAAGTCGTTCAGATTTTCGACAGCAAAAACGCGCCCGCCCGTCATTTCCGTAACTTCGGAGAGCAGCGAGGGACCGTTGAGTTCCTCGGGGGTGCGATTGCGATACGCGAAGGGGTCGAAAATACCGATGGCGTAGAGCTGAGTATCCGCTTCCTTCACGAGACGCTTGATGTCGTTCTCGTTATACCGGCTATGATTATCGCCGCCATCCGATATGATGAGCAAGGCGCGCTTGGCGTTGTGGGCACCGCGCATCTGGCTCAGGCCGAGGTAGATGGCGTCGAGAAGCGCGGTACGGCCTTTCGCGGCGGTGAGCATCATGCGCCCCTGGAGCTCTTCGACGCTGTTCGTGAAAGGGCTGGTGAGCTCAGCGCGCTCGTTGAAACTGACAAGGAAAAATTCGTCGGCGGGATTAGCGGTCTTGAAAAATTGCACGGCGGCCTCACGAGCCTTGCCGATTTTGTTGGACATGCTGCCGCTGAGATCGAAGATCACGCCGATGGAGATGGGGACATCCTCGGAAGAAAAGGTGACTACTTCCTGTTCAATGTTGTCCTCAAAGACGCGGAAGTTGTCGGGGTCCAGTCCGGTAACGAGACGATTATAAGGATCGGTCACCGTGACATTCACCAGGGCGAGGTCAACGTCCATGCGCAATGTTTGTCCGGGCTTGATCTTTATTCCCGGCGTATCTTTTCTAACGTCGCCCTTTTTTGCGTCGTCGTTCTGCCTTGGCTCATCGGAGGAAGTTTGCGCGGAAAGGTTGAGGGCAAAGGGGGCGATGAACAGACAGGCAACGAGGAGACTTACAACAGAACAAATTCGAACGCGAAACCGAAGTCTATCGCGTTTCACGAGGCCCCCATCTCCCGGCGAGCCGGGATGGCCGCGCGGTAAAGGACAACATGATTCTACCACTCGGAAAGTACATGACAAGGGTAAAGACGTGGGAAAGTAAGCGGGCTAGTGCTATAGCTCCTAGTTCTTTTGGGTGTGGTACCATCGCCGCGAATTCTCACTCCGCCACAAGATCAGGACTGCGGCGCACGAGGAAAAATTCCCGTGCTCGAAAGAAAGGAACGCCATGAGCGGGGCCAGGGTGGTCGTGGTGATTCCCGCGCGCTTTGGCTCGACGCGGCTGCCCGGAAAGCCGCTCGTGTCGCTGGCGGGCAAGCCCATGATCCAACGAGTGTATGAGCGCGCCCGTATGGCAGAAAAAGCGGGCCGAGTTATCGTAGCGACAGATGATGAACGCATCGTGAAGGCCGTGGAAACATTTGGAGGTGAAGCGCGCATGACGCGGGCCGACCATCGCACCGGGACTGAGCGCGTGGCGGAAGTGGCGGCACATGTCGAGGGGGACGTGTTCGTAAACGTGCAGGGCGACGAGCCGCTGCTCGATCCGGTGGCGGTGGACGCGGCCATAAGCGCGTTGCTGGAGGAGCCAGCGGCGGCGATTGCGACGGTGGCCACACCGGTGAAAACGCCCGGCGACATCATGGACCCAAACGTGGTGAAGACAGTCTTGGATTTTGACGGGAACGCGCTTTACTTTTCGCGGGCGCCCATTCCGTGGGTGCGCGATACAGCGGCAAAAGTTCTCGTACGGCATTTGAAGCATCTCGGGCTGTACGTGTTTCAACGAGATGCCCTGCTCGAATACCCGACGCTTCCGCAAGGGGATCTGGAGAGAATCGAGCAATTGGAACAATTGCGCTGGCTGGAAAACGGCTGGAAAATTCGCGTCGCGGAAGTGGAGCACGACGCGGTGAGCGTGGATGTGCCAGAGGACGTGGCGCGGGTAGAAAAACTCCTCGAAAAATAAAATCGCCCGGCCAGGAGCCGCCGGGCGATGGATACCAATTGAAATGAACGCTAAACTATGGGGTCTGCTGGGCCTTGAGGACGCCGGCCACGACCCGAGAGGAGCCCTGGTTGTTGGCGATGAAGGCGAGATGTGGGTTAACGAAGTACACCACGAAATTCACAGTGGTCGACGAACTGCTGGTGACTGTCACTGCCATGGTATTGCGAGTCGAGCCGCTGCCACCGGTACCATCACCGCTGATGGTGATTGAGCCGGAGGTGACGAGGTTCGTTTGCGCAGCGAGGGCGGTGAATTGAAAGATGTCGGCAGCTCCAGTGAGGTTGAGGTTGGATGCTTTGACCTGGCCCACCAAGTCTTCTTCGTCTGCGATTCCGCTCTGGACACTCTGACCGCTCCAGTTGAGAGCATACGTCCCCGTGATATTGCTGCCGGAGAACGGACTTCCGGATTGCGCGGCCAACGTGCCGTCGGCAACAGCGATGGGGATGTTCTTATTATCTACCGACGTCTCCTGAATGACGCCTTGCGTGCTGGAACTTAGATAAAAGACAAATTTGAGCGGTAGTGATAGCCCATTACCGTCGATGGTGATCGTTCCGCGGCCTGGATGACCAGAATCAAGCGAGATGTTGGCAATCGTCGCCCCCGTCGTCGGCGTGAACATGCCTCCATTGTTGGTGTCCACTTGAATGTTGGTGAGGTTGGCAGCATTGGCGGTGAAGCGGCCGACCCGAGTGAGGCCGACGCCAACACTTGAGCTGCCAGCGACGACGTAGGCGAAGCCACTGTTGATGCTGCTGGCGGTGGTTGGAATTGTATTGCCCTGAATGACGGCGTCGCCCGTGAACATCGCGCCGCCGCTGGTACTTATGAATCGGATTCGAGTCGCATCCACGATATAGAAGACGTAGCTCTCTCCCGCGATCGTCGCAACACCGCGGCCGAAAGTTGTCAGACTCCGCGTATCTGCCGGGTCCGGCGTTAGCGTTCCAGCGGGAATGGGGCCGCTAGATAGCGCAAAATCGGCGTTCACATCTTGGAATCCCGTGGTGACGGCACCATTGCCGGCCGTGAATTCGCCGACGAACGAATCCGGAAACATGTTTGCATCCTCGCCAGAAAAATCGAACACATAAGTGGCCGTTGTGGGGAGCACAGGATTCGTAAAGGCGGCCGTGTCCTGCGGAAAGAAATTACCGCTGCCGGTGGAAGCCTGAGAGGAAGTTGAGGTCTCATCCATCAGCAGACCGTTGTTGGCGGAGGTTAGAACAATCCCGAAGTTGATCGTGGAGGGAACGCCTCCCGAGGTCACGTTCAGGACCAGCGTTCCACGCCCGTCCGCATTGACGGTGTAGGTGCCACCGGTGATGGTTATGTCCAAGTTCGGGGCAGCGTTTGGCGCAACGACATCCTCGACGCCGCTGGTGATATTGCCGTTTCCATCGGCGATGAAACTGCCGGTACGCGCCAGTGGAGTTTCGGTGCCACTAGTATTGATAACTTCACCGTTGGTAACGAAAGCGAATTGTCCCTTCATGCTGGCGGTAGTGAAACTGCCCACCGGGGGAGGCGGAACGGCGACGGTCCCGCCACCACCGCAAGATGCCGTCCAAAAAACCGTGACCATCGCGAGGCCTAACAGGAAACGTTTCATCGCGCACCTCGCAGTGCTTCCTTTTGTGCCGGCGACATCGTGGCGGCCGGGGAGGTGGGAGCGCCATGGGTGTTGCGGACAGCGACGGCTTGAACACCTTTTTGCACGATGCGAGCCGCGAAGATCGAACCGTCACCGTAGGCGAGTTCCTCGCCGATGATCCGGACGTTATCGCCGGCGTGGAGTTCAAAATGATTAGCCTCGAGCAGCCTGGCATTGCCGAGATGAATGTCCACCTGGCCGGAGGTTGTTTGCAGAAGAAGGTGGGCACCGATAGGAGGCAGGCTGGAAGCAGTCTCGAACTTGACGACCGTGCCAAGGAGAGTGACTTCACGCCCAGGATCATAGGATTGATGGAGATGAGTGTTGGATTGCGAGGCTTGCTGCGCGCCAACTGGAAGGCAGAAAGATAAAGTGCCGAGGAGAGCGAGAATAGATATTTTCGGAAAGGCCCTAGGTTTCATTTGGTATTCCCATCTACATAGGACGAGTTTGAACGTTTTCATGTTGTCGTGACTAAGAGCAAAAATCCTTTCGAGGTGATATGCAATCATTCAAATACTTAGACGGCTCACGCATTGGGGAGAGTTGCTGTGCGTAGCGCGTAGTTTCCTTTTCTTCAACAGACCGCCAACATCGGCCGGCAGGGGACTATTCCCCGGTTGCTACAAACCCATTTCTCAAGGAAAGTTTCGCGGCCTCCCCATATACCTATTCCCCTGAAAGACCAAAATAGTTCGATTTGACAGTTTTGGCGAATCCGACGATAATTCGGTGTACGTCACTCCTGTGGAGGGCATACAAGCCCGGCGACTGAGAGCAAGATAGACGCGGGCTACACGGATGGCGCCAAAATATATCTTTGTAACCGGCGGTGTTGTTTCCTCACTGGGAAAAGGCGTAGCAGCCTCCTCAATCGGTTGTCTCCTCGAAAGTCGCGGTTTCAAAGTTACGCTCCAGAAATGCGATCCATACCTGAACGTGGATCCCGGCACGATGAGCCCGTTTCAGCATGGAGAAGTGTTTGTCACCGAGGACGGGGCGGAGACGGACCTCGACCTGGGGCATTACGAGCGATTCACGCACGCTAAACTTTCCCGCGACAATAACTGGACCACGGGACGCATCTACGAAACGATTCTGACAAAGGAGCGGCGCGGAGATTACCTAGGGAAGACCGTGCAGGTGATCCCGCACGTCACCGACGAGATCAAGGCCACGATCAAGAAAGTGGCCGAGGGCGTGGACGTGGTGATCGTGGAGATCGGCGGCACGGTGGGGGACATCGAATCGCTGCCGTTTTTAGAGGCGATTCGCCAAATGCGCCTGGAGCTAGGCCCGGAAAACACGCTGTTCGTGCATGTGACGCTGGTGCCGTACATCGCGGCGGCGGGCGAACTGAAAACCAAGCCGACCCAGCACAGCGTCAAGGAGATGCTGGGCATCGGGATCCAGCCAGACATTCTTTTGTGCCGAAGCGACCGGCACATTGCCGGGGAACTCAAGAAGAAAATCGCGCTGTTCTGCAACGTGGCGGAGTCTTGCGTTATTTCGATGGAGGACGTGGACACAATCTATGCGGTGCCGGTGGAGCTGGCGCGCGAGGGATTGGACGCGCAGATTTCGCGATTGCTGAAGCTCGAAGAGCGTCCGCAGGAAATGAAGCCGTGGCTGGAACTGGTGCAGCGGCTGCACCATCCGGCGGGCGAAGTGCACATCGCGGTGGTGGGCAAGTACGTACAGCTCGAGGATGCTTACAAGAGTCTGCGCGAGGCGCTGCTGCACGGCGGGCTGGCGCATAATCACAAGACGGTGCTCGAATGGATCGAAGCGGAAGAGATTGACTCCTCGGAGACAGCGGCGGCGAGGCTGCGCGGATACGACGGAATCCTGGTGCCCGGTGGCTTCGGCAAACGAGGGATTCAGGGAATGGTGCACGCGATTCAATATGCTAGGGAGCACAAGATTCCGTTTTTTGGGATTTGCCTGGGGATGCAGTGCGCAACGATCGAATACGCGCGAGACGTCGCGGGGTTGAAGCAGGCGGACAGCACGGAGTTCGATCCGCAGACTCCCCATCGCGTGATTTACAAGCTGAGAGAATTGCTTGGGGTCGACGAGATGGGTGGAACGATGAGACTGGGAGCGTGGCTGTGCCGGCTCGAACCGGGTTCGTTCGCGCACAAGGCGTACGGAAAACTGGAAATCAGTGAACGGCACCGGCACCGGTATGAATTCAACCGCGATTACGAGAAGACACTGGTGGGAGCGGGCCTAAAGATTACGGGTCGCACGCCGGACGAAAATTACGTGGAGATTATCGAGGCGCCGGAGCACCCGTGGTTCCTCGGCTGCCAGTTCCATCCTGAATTCAAGTCGAAACCGCTCGAGCCGCATCCACTTTTTGCGGCGTTCATCGGAGCGGCGCTGGAAAATAAGAAACAGAGAAGCAAGACGCCGACTGCGGGTTCTATCGCCGAACCTTCGCGAACGGGCGTTGGAGAGCCTCAGCGGGCAGCGGCCGTGCGAGTGGCTCCGAGAGCCAGCGCATAGTTATTTTTCCAAGACAATCTGTCCATACCAAGGTAGTCCGAAGAGACCGCTGTGCACTTCGACGGTGATGGATTGGCCGATGGAGGCACGAACGTAGAGCGGAATCACGACAGCAAGATCTTCGGTGCTCCTGCCGGGTCGCCAGGAGGTTACGAAAAAATGATGTGTGGAGGAGTGTCTCCCCGATGTGACGCTCTTCCGAAGAATGGATGTCTTGACAAGCTTGACGGGTGACATATCCAAGACGCCATTGCCTGCAATCGTTAGGGCGAGCGAAACCATAGCGGCGCCGCAGTACTGGTAAGCCGACTTCAATCGGTTTACATCCAAGGGCAGACGCTTTCTCACAGCACAGACGATGTGGAAGACCATTGGGGAGAAAAATACGCATAGGGCAATTAGAAATACCGGATTGCGATCGAGGGGCGGATAAAAATGAACTGCAGCGAGGACGCCAAAGAGACCGCCGAGCGAAGGCAAAGGATACTTATTCAGCGCCTTGTTGATTTGCCGCGCGGAAGGAACGGGTTTTCCGCCGCAGCTCGGGCATTGGTGCTCAATGAATTTGTTTCCACACGCGGGGCATTTCTGCATTGTTCGCCAATAGCCTCCCGTTGAGGGTTCGGTGCGCCTTGCGCGTACAAGGGCAGAAAATACTTTCCCTGCCAGTTTAGCGGCGCGCGAATTTCGCGCAACGTGATTCTTGAGCGGCGGTGCCCGCAAATTCAATCGCCAATCCCGCCGAGGAATCGCATTCGCAAAAGACGCTTAGCAGTCCAAAGGTGCGCCTGTGTGTGCTATCTTCATTGCCCTGAACGAATATGACTCGTGAAATTTCTCTTGGTGCTAACCGGCTGGGTGGCGGAAATCCGCTGTTCCTGATTGCTGGACCATGCGTTATCGAGAGCGAAGTACACGCGCGGAAGATCGCGGAGCAAGTCGCGCGAATAGCCGGGGACGCGGGCGTGCCGTACATTTATAAGGCGTCCTATGACAAAGCGAACCGGTCTTCGGTGAAATCCTTTCGTGGGCCTGGACTTAAGGAAGGGTTGCGGATTCTCCGGAAGATCAAAGATGAGCTGAAGCTGCCAATTTTGAGCGACATTCACGAGGTAGCTCAGGCTGCGCCGGCGGCGGAAGTTTGCGACATATTGCAGATTCCGGCGTTTCTATCGCGGCAGACGGATTTGCTCGAGGCGGCGGGGAAGACAGGGCGAATCGTGAATGTAAAGAAGGCGCAATTTCTTTCGCCTTGGGACATGGGTAACGTCGCGGGAAAAATTACTGCGACGGGAAACACACAAATTATATTGACGGAGCGCGGCGTGTCGTTTGGGTATCAGAATTTGGTGGTCGATATGCGATCGTTCCCCATTCTGCAGAAAATCGGCTACCCAGTGGTCTTCGACGTGACGCATTCGGTTCAGCTCCCGGGAGGCCAAGGCAACGCGAGCGGCGGGCAGCCGGAATTTATCGAGGCGCTGGCGCGCGCGGGAGTGGCCGCCGGAGTGGACGGCATTTTCTTGGAGACGCACGAGAATCCGGCGGCGGCGCTCTCGGATGGACCTAATGCCTTGCCGCTTTCGCAACTCCCTGCCCTGCTCAAACGCTTGAAGGAACTTTCCACGGTTGTGCGCCGCTGGAGCGTGCAATGAGCCTGGACACCGCGCGGCGCGTGCTGAAAATCGAAGCGCAGGCCATTCTGGACGTTCTCGCGCGGCTCGACTCTACGTTTGACCGCGCCGTGGATCTTCTTTTTGCGTGCAAGGGACGAGTGGTCCTCACCGGAATGGGAAAGTCCGGGATCATCGCGCGCAAAATTGCCTCGACGCTTTCGAGCACGGGCACACCATCCTTTTTTTTGCATCCGGCCGAGGCGCTTCATGGCGATCTGGGGATGTTGGCGCGGGGCGATTTAATCCTCGCGGTAACCTACGGCGGCGAGACGCGCGAAATCATCGCGCTGCTCGAAGCGCTCAAGCGGCTGGAGATTTCTCTTGTCACGCTGACGGGGAATGCAAAATCCACGATAGCCGAAGCGAGCAATCTGATTCTCGACGTCAGCGTCAGCGAAGAAGCCTGCTCGCTTAATCTCGCTCCCACCGCTTCCACGGCCGTAGCGATGGCGGTCGGCGACGCGCTCGCGGTTTCGCTGCTCGAGCGCCGAGATTTCCGTCATGACGATTTCGCCGCGTTGCATCCGGCGGGCAGCCTGGGCAAAAAACTGCTGCGCGTCGAGCGAGTGATGCACGCCGGCGCGGCGCTTCCGCGAGTTGCGCCAGCCACACTTATGCCTGACGTGTTCCACGAAATGTCGGCGAAAAAACTGGGCATGACTACTGTCACTCATGCCGACGGCCACCTTGCGGGAATACTGACCGACGGCGATTTGCGCCGGCTGATGGAGAAACACCGCGGCGCGACGCTCGAAATGTCAGCTGAACAGTGCATGACCCGCAATCCGCAGACCATCGGCCCACACGTGCTTGCGAGCGAAGCCCTCAATCTGATGGAAAAACGCAAGATCACATCCGTTGTGGTCGTGGACGAAACGAATGCCGTTCTCGGTGTTGTTCACCTGCATGACTTGTGGACACTGGAATTGACCTAATGGTGCGCAGCTTGGCTCGCGAGCAGTGACATACGTCCCTCAGGAGAGAAACTTGAAAAGAGGTCTGAACAAAGTCCCGTCGAGCGTAGTAAGACGCGCCAAACAAATTCAAGTGCTGTTGATGGACGTCGACGGCACTATTACCACCGGCGCGGTGACACTGCTCTCGCAGCCGGACGGGACGGCGTTGGAAATCAAGACATTCGATGCACACGACGGCCAAGGCCTCAGCCTAGCGTACACGGCGGGATTGCGGACCGGGGTCATCACGGGGCGCGAAAGCGCGGCATCGCGACGGCGGGCTCGCGAGCTGAATATTGAATTCGTTTATGAAAAGCAGCCGCATAAGATCGCGGCGTACGAAGAAATTCTAAAAAAGACGGGCGTGCCAGAATCGGCGGTGGCCTTTCTGGGCGATGACTTGCCGGACTTACCCCTGATGCGGCGCGTGGGGCTGGCGGCCGCCGTCGGGAATGCAACACCGGAAGTGAAACGTGCGGCGCATTACGTGACCAAAGCAATCGGGGGCAAGGGAGCAGCACGGGAAATCGTCGAGCTGATTTTGAAGAGCAAGGGAATCTGGGAAAAAATGATCGAGAAGGCGAGGGCGTAGAAGTCGATCGTTCGCTCCGGGCGCACTGTAGACGGTCCAATAGGTCGATAACGCGACGATCCTGGAAACTGCGGCTTATAATTCAGCGATGAGAAACGGCGCTAGAGCAGGGACGACGCGGGGCGGAGATTCGCGAAAAGTAGGATTGGAGCGGGCACTTTCGAAAATGGGCTATTGTTCGCGGGCACAAGCCGCGGAATTGATTCGGACGGGGAGGGTGCGGCTGAACGGTTCGAGTCCGAGAAATCCCGAGACACCCGTTCGGTTGGGCGTAGATCATATCGAGGTGGACGGCCGCCGGGTCGCTATTCCGACGAAAACGTATTTAATCATGAACAAGCCGCACGGCGTGGTCACAACCGCTTCCGACGAAAAAGACCGAAGGACCGTCTATGACCTGCTCGGAAGTGGGCTGGAATGGATTGCGCCGGTGGGGCGTCTCGACAAAGCCAGCGAAGGGTTGCTGCTTTTCACAAATGACTCGGAGTGGGCCGCGCGGGTGCTCGCGCCAGAAACGCATCTGGACAAGACCTACCATGTGCAAATCGGAATGGTGGCTGATATTGCGCTCCTTGAAAAATTACGGCATGGGGTGCGAACGAAGGAGGGTGATTTTCTTCGAGTGAAGAGAACGGGGATCCTCCGCGAGGGCAAACGAAATTGCTGGCTCGAGATTGTTCTCGATGAAGGGAAGAACCGGCACATCCGCAGAATGTTCGAGAGTCTAGGAATAGAAGTGCTGCGACTCGTGCGTGTTGCGATCGGGCCGTTGGCACCCGGGGATTTGCCGAAAGGCGCGCACCGGGAATTGACGCCGGCGGAGAAGGCCATGATCGACGAAGCGATGAACGGCTGATCCGATTTTTTACGAATTATTTTCCCGCTAACGCTACTGCACGAGCCGAGAATGACTACGCCGACTGCCTGCCAAGTTAGGGCGTAGCCCGCCACGGCGGCGCCCCTACAAATGCTCGTTGAGATGTGGGCTGGAATCTTATCGCGAAGACGCTTTATTGGTGGAGACGGTTCCTCGAATTACAGTGATGGAGGCCGCTGGCAAATCGAATTTCGTGGCGGCGTCTGCTTTTATTGTCGACTTAACTGCGGGGCCGTCAGGATTAGCCGTGCCGCCATCGAGATTGGGATGCCACTGGTACTGATCCTTGCCGAAAGTCGTCACGTTCAGAGAACCCGAGAAAGACCCTGTGGTGCCCTTGTCCGAATCGCTGAATGAAATCCCGACCGTGTGTGCATTCTCCTGATCTTTGTTGATGATAAGGAGCGACCACTGACCGTCGGGGCGCAGCGCGGCATAGGAAGTGACAAGGAGGTGCCCGTCTCCATCGGTGAGATCGCTTGCGGCGGGAAACAATTTGTGAATTCCGTCACCAGGCTGGACCCAGTCCAGATTAATGAGCTGGCTAGCGAAATATTGCGAGAGCGGCTGGCGGATTTTCAGATCCTTGTCCGTGGAGAAGAATGCGAACGATCCGAGCGAACCGTTGTGCCCGTGCCCTAATCCCTCCGGCACGTAGTGAAAGTAGTAGACCGCGTCCCCGCCTCCGTTTAGAAATGCGCAAATATAATCCGCAAGCCAGAGGGCGCCCCAAATGTCCACAAAGGCTTCCGAAGATTGCCAGGAGATGTTGGACTCTGTGATGAAAAGCGGGACATTCGCAGGGACGCTGTCCGCGCGCCAGATCTTCATGATTTGGGTGACGAGATTGGCTTCGTCGTACAAATTGCTCCACTGAATTTTCCCCGGCTCCATCGGATAGTGTTCGAACGAGAAAAACGCCAGATCGTTGAGGCGGCCGTGCGCTTTCAAATAGTCGACAAAGCGCCTGGTCCAAGAAGTTTTCCCCAGCTCATCGGGCCAAGTCTCGATGTCCTTGTTTACGCCGGTGAAAATCGGTCCACCCAACTTCAACTTGGGATCGACTTTGTGAAGCGCCGCGGCAAACTGGATATACAAAGCGGCGTAATCCTCAGGCGGAGTGTAGTGGCCGTCGGCTTCCTCGCCCATCTCGACGTAAGAAACGGGATAACCGCGTTTCTCGATGTAAGCGATTTCCGATGCGGCATCTTCGGGTGTGCCGTAGAGCATGGCGATAGGAATCATCGCCGGCAGACCGCGCGTCACGCCGCTGGTGAAGAAGAGATCAAACCCGACCTGGTCGCCGGCGTGTTCATTAAGGTCGCCCGGCTCGTGCCAAGGATCAACCGACGAACAGTACGTCGCTGTTTGATCTTGATCGGGAGTGTGACGGATCAAATCGTGAAATTTTCCGTCCGGCGTTGTGGTCCCGAGATAAAGCTCGCGAATAGCGTAGCCAAGGCAGTTCCGCTTATCGGCGGCGCCGTGAGTGTCACAAGTGTTCGACGATGAGGTCATCAAGATGCGGATGAATTGCACCGCTAGAGGTTGCGCCGCCAGTTGAAGCGTAGCGTTTCCGCCCTTTCCATCAGTCACAGCTCCTCCGGGAAAGGTTTGCCAAACGCCGGCGGTAGGCTTGCGGATGGTATCGTCGCCGGTCCAATACTGAACTAAATATTTTGTGGCGTAGGGCTCGGCCCAGGCGATGCGGATTGCATTGACGTCCAGCTTGCATGCCAAATCCACAATTACCCATTGCGGATGGAGCGAGTCAGCTTCGCCAGTGAAGGCGTGCGCCAAATAAGGATTGCTCTTCCAATACGAATCCGGATCGCCGTCGGTGAGCCGCGAGAACCCCACGTTGTCCGTGCCGTCATCGTGCGTGACGCCGCGATGAGGGAGAGGATAGCCATAAGAGTGCCGTAGCATTTCGCTACTGGGCGTGGCGCTGCCCGTGAAATAACCTTTGCCGGCAGGATCGCTCCAGGTGCCCTGGGGATTCCAATGCCAGGCTTCGATGTGCAGCTCGGTGTTTTGGCGGTACGTCACAGTGTTCCAGCCAGCGGAGAGAACTTGCTTGATGGTATCGTCGACAAAGATTTTGTCGGCGGAACCGTAAGGAAGCCGGTCGATGCCCGCGCCGAGCGCCTCGTTAGGACGGATGGCATTCGTGGAATGGCTGGGAGTGACGTCGACACGGATGTTTTGGGCGTTCAGTGAGACGGAGACGCTAAGACTTACGAGGATGGATGGCAAAAGCTTTCGGAGAAATTTGTGACAGCGCCCGCATGAGCTCATTTCGTGCTCCTAAATCGATTTAATATTGCAATCTCATCTAATCGAGGAAATCTCTCTTCGTCAAGCGCCAACTTGGGGCGATGGTAAAGTTCAGATAATTTACGAGGAGGCGTTCACCAACCAGCGGCTGCGAAGGAACACTATTCAACCGCATAGCCAGCGGAAACAGGAGCTCAGTAAATGACTTCCACGATTTCGAAGGACAGCTGTCTATTTCTCTTTGAGCTTGAGCTTGCCGGCAGACTTGTTTTCATCGAGAAAGGCGCGTAGTTGAGGAGTAGCGTCGAGCAGTCGAACCCACTGCTCGTAATAAAGCGTGACCGGAAAGCGGCCGAGGCCATAAACGCTGACGCCGCCCTTTTCACCGACCCGGAATTCGAGGGCCCCCGTTCGGCGACCGCTTCCCTGCTTTTCCAATTCCGCCAAACGCGCTTTCAGTTCGTCGTAGCTCGGCTCGGCCATGACTCCTCCTGGGACGTATGCAAGTTGAGGGGATTATACCTGAATGTGCAAGCAGTTTTTCCGATTCGGCGGTTGGAGCGCGCAGCCCGACAGTTGCAACGTTCTCAAGCCTGCATGTGAAGCTGCCGGCCGGATTGCGCATCGAGAAAATCCAGAACGGCGCGATGCACGGCATCCGGCTGGTCGGTACTGAGGATGTGGCTGGCGTTCGGGATCATTACGAGCTTCGCGCCGGGAATGCGCTCAGCGATGATCTTGCCATTTGCGGGAGGAACGAGCCGGTCGGATTCCCCGTGAATCACAAACGTGGGAGCGGTGATCTGCGGAAGGCGGCTGTAGGCTTCCCAAGCAAGGATGGCTTGCAATTGCGCCATGTAACCTTCCGGCCTCGCGAACCATTGCTTGCGAAGGACAAAGTCAGCATCGATGCGCTCCTGCGGAGTGCCCGAATCGTAGATGAAGGGGTTGATTGCCCGGGAAAGCTCTTCCGGGCTGAGATCACGCGCGAACAGAAGCTGAGTCGCGGCGGGCTCGGCGACGACCGCATGAGTTCCGCCCGGGGCGGTGCAGCCGAGAAGGAGGGATTCCACCCGCTTGGGATATTGCAAAGCAAACTCCTGCGCGATCATGCCGCCCATGGAGAGGCCAAACACATGCGCGCGCTCGACGCCGGCGGCATCGAGGACGGCCGCGGCGTCGGAAGCCATCAACGCCATCGAATAGGGACCGGGGGGAACGTCGCTCTGGCCTACGCCGCGATTATCGAGAGCGATGGTACGGAAGCGGGTGGCGAGAACAGGCCGAGTGCGGTGCCATAGGTAAGACGGCCAGCCGAGCCCCATGATCAACAAGATGGGAGCGCCATGGCCTTGCTCGTCCCAATAAATTTTTGCGCCTTGATTTTGAATAAATGGCATGCGTGCTCCTGGGATCGGCCTTTTTGTTTTGAACGACGCCCCACCGGATCGCGCGGCGGAAGGTGATAGCCGCCCACAGATGAGAGTGCCTAACGCGGCGGGCATTGTATATAATCGCGACCATTATGCCAAACCAAGAAATCGTGTATCAGGTGACCGATCGCATAGCGACGATTACGTTGAATCGGCCGGATAAGTTGAACGCCTGGACGGCGGTTATGGAGCGCGAGGTGCGCGCGGCGGTCGGAGAAGCAGAACGCGACGAGCAGGTTCGCGTGATCGTGTTGACCGGAGCGGGCAGAGGATTTTGCGCGGGCGCCGACATGTCTCTTTTAAGCGGGGTCGCGGAACATGGTTTGGACGCGAGAGGACGGGCGCAAGCGCTCGAAAACAGCAGAAGCACAGGGCGCGAGGGTGTGCGCGGGGACTTCCAGCGAAAATATTCCTATTTTCCTGGCGTGGGAAAACCGATGATCGCGGCGATCAATGGACCAGTGGTTGGACTTGGACTGGTGATCGCGCTGTATTGCGATCTCCGCTTTGCTTCGGACGCAGCGCGATTCGGCACGGCATTCTCGCGGCGCGGGCTGATCGCGGAATATGGGATGGCATGGATGCTGCCGCGCATTGTAGGGCATTCGAATGCGCTGGACTTGCTCTTTTCGGCGCGGATGATTGACGCAGCCGAGGCGTTGCGAATGCGGCTGGTGAATCAAGTCTTTCCCCAAGACGTTTTTCTCGCGAAGGTGCGGGAGTATGCGGGGGAGCTTGCGGCCAGCGTCAGCCCGCGGTCGATGCGGGTGATCAAGCGGCAAGTGTACGACGGAATGTTCCAGACGCTCGAGGAAGCATTCGAAACGTCGGAGCGTGAGATGCTGGCGAGCCTGCAGTGCGAAGATTTCAAGGAAGGCGTCGCGCATTTTGTGGAGAAGCGCGCGCCGGTTTTCACAGGCAAGTAGGCGAACAGAATGAACTTTGAATTCAGCGAAAAGACAAAAGACCTGCAGCGGCGACTGCAGGCGTTCATGGACGAACACGTCTATCCGAACGAACAGAGATTGGAGAGGGAGATCGAACTCGATCGCTGGAAGCCGACGCGTGTCATCGAAGAGCTGAAGCCTAAAGCCCGCGCGGCGGGATTGTGGAATTTATTTTTGCCCAACGATGAGAATGGCGCGGGGCTTACGAATCTCGAATATGCGCCGCTTTGCGAAATCATGGGCCGGAGCGTAATCGCGCCTGAGGTATTCAATTGTTCGGCGCCGGATACGGGAAACATGGAAGTGCTGGCGCGCTATGGCACCCCGGAACAGAAAGAAAAATGGCTGAAGCCGCTGCTGGCTGGAGAAATTCGCTCATGTTTCTCGATGACGGAGCCGGACGTAGCTTCGTCCGACGCAACCAACATTCGCGCGAGCATTGTGCGCGAAGGAAACGAGTATGTCATCGATGGAAGGAAGTGGTGGTCGTCGGGCGCGGGCGATCCGCGGTGCAAGATAGCGATATTTATGGGAAAGACGGATCCCGCGGCGCAACTGCACAAGCAACAGTCGATGGTGCTGGTGCCGCTGGACTTACCCGGAGTGAAAATCGAGCGGATGCTCACTGTGTATGGTTATGACCACGCGCCGCACGGGCACGGAGAAATTTCCTTTGAAAACGTGCGCATTCCCGCTTCGAACATGCTTTTGGGCGAAGGACGAGGATTCGAAATCGCGCAGGGGCGGCTCGGACCCGGGCGCATTCACCACTGCATGCGGTGCATCGGTGTGGCGGAGCGAGCGCTCGAAACGATGTGCAAACGGGTTCATGCGCGCGTGGCGTTCGGCAAGCCCCTTGCGGAGCAGGGGACGATTCGCGCGGACATTGCGATTTCGCGAATGGAGATCGAGCAGGCGCGTCTGCTGACGCTCAAGGCGGCGTACATGATGGATACGGTCGGGAACAAAGCTGCGCGAAGCGAGATCGCCATGATCAAGGTGATCGCGCCGAATGTGACGCTTCGCGTGCTGGACCGCGCCATCCAGGCGCACGGCGGGGCCGGGGTTTCGCAAGATACATTTTTGGCGAGCGCGTGGGCGAATGTACGCACGTTGCGTTTGGCTGATGGGCCCGACGAGGTGCACACCGAATCGATTGCGAAATGGGAGCTCGGAAAATGGAGCAGGCCCAAGGCGCATTCCGCTTAGTGTGGTTTTCAGATACCGTTTGAGAGGGGGGGCAATATGGCAGGAGCACCAGCGAGCATCTTCAACATTCCAAAACCGCCGGCGTTTGCGACGCCGGAAGAGGAGCGCCGGCATCGCAAGCAGCGGCTAGCCGCGGCATTTCGTCTTTTCTCGCGCTACGGATTCGACGAAGGCGTTGCTGGGCACATCACGGCGCGCGACCCGGAACGCAGTGATCATTTCTGGGTAAACCCGTTTGGAGTGCACTTCGGACAAATCCGCGCCTCGGATTTGATTTTGGTGAACGATCGGGGAGAAGTCGTCGAAGGAAAATATCCGGTGAATGTGGCGGCGTTCGCGATTCATTCGCAGGTGCATGGGGCGCGTCCCGATGTTGTCGCGGCAGCACATGCCCATTCGACGTATGGCAAATCGTGGTCTTCGCTGGGTCGAACGCTGGATCCCCTGACGCAGGATGCCTGTGCGTTTTTTGAAGACCATGCAGTTTATGGGGACTTTACAGGAGTGGTCTATCAAACGACGGAAGGCGAGCGTATCGCGCAAGCCCTCGGCCAGCGCAAGGCGATCATTCTGCGAAATCACGGACTTTTGACCGTTGGGCACACGGTGGATGAGGCAGTTTGGTGGTTCATCACGATGGACCGAAGTTGCCAGGCGCAACTGATGGCGGAAGCAGTCGGTACACCGCTGAAAATTGACCCGGCTGACGCTGCGGTGACGAGAGGACAAGTGGGCAGCCATCTAGCAGGTTGGTTTCAGTGTCAGCCGCTGATGAATAAGATCATCCGCGAGGAACCCGATCTGCTGGAATGAGCCGATGCGCGTGGGGCCGCTCGCGCGAATTTCGGCCTACGCGTGAGGGTTGGGCTGATTCAGGCTGGCCTGCAAGCGCCTCATCCCGGTGAGCCAGCGGTCGTAGTCGGAGGCCTTTCTGCGGAAGAATTCGAGCGCTTCGGGATGCGGCAGAATCAGGAATTTTTCCTCGGCGAGTTCCTTCACTACCGCTTCCGCGACTTGCTCCGGCTCAATGGCTGTTTGCAGGATGGATGCGGCCACGCTGGATTCATCCTTGAGAAGCATGTCGGTGCGCACGCCGATGGGACACAGCGCGGAAACCTTGATGCCGCGGTCGCCATAGGTGATCGCGAGCCATTCGGCAAATGCCAACGCCGCATGTTTCGTGACGGCATACGGCGCGGCCCCGATGATAGTCAACAATCCGGCGGCAGAGACCGTTTGCAACAAGTATCCTTGTTTTCGCGCGAGCATTCCGGGGAGTACGGCGCGAGCTCCGTACACGTGAGCCATTACGTTGATATTCCAGATGCGCTGCCAGTCGGCGTCGGATGTTTCTTCACCACCGGGGAAGAGAATGCCAGCGTTCGAACAGAAAAGGTCGATGGACCCATGTTTGTCCGTGACCTGCTTCACCAAGCCGTGCAAGTCGGCTTCGCGGGCGACATCGATTTTCACAGGTGTTCCGTGGATTTCATTGGCGACACGCGTGGCTCCAGCCTCGTCAATGTCCGCAACGAAGATGGCCTTGGCCTTTTCGGCTGCAAAGCGGCGGCAGAGGGCGCGGCCGATGCCATTGGCGGCACCTGTAACGACCGCGACTTTATCGCGCAGATTCATAGGGGTTCACGGTACTCCGATAGAGAAAATCCATCAAGCGCGAGGAAGATAATTTCAGATCGCGAAGGGAGAATAAGATGGCGCCTGTTGTGCTAGCAAGTGTGGATGATTTAAAGAATTTCGTCGGACGCGAGATTGGCGTAACCGAGTGGCTGCAAGTTACACAGGAGCGGATCCAACAGTTTGCGGAAGCGACGGAAGATAGGCAGTGGATTCATTTGGATCCCGAGCGTGCGAAACGTGAGTCGCCATACGGCACGACTATCGCGCACGGATTCTTGACACTTTCGCTCGTCAGCTGCTTGATGAAACAGGCGGTGCAAATTCGAAGCGGGCTTCGCATGGCCGTGAACTACGGCCTGAATCGGGTGCGCTTCCCTGCTCCCGTTCCCTCAGGGTCGAGGATTCGCGGGCGATTCACGCTGGCGGCGCTTCAGGAGCTTCCCAAAGGGATCGAAGCGGTTTTTTCCGTAACGGTGGAAGCCGAAGGAAAGGAAAAGCCATGCTGCGTGGCGGAATGGATCGTGCGCTACTACCGGTGAAGATTTTCTTTGAGTCGTCGCTTCGAGAGCGTAATCACTGATGACAAGAAGCAAATTCAGATTGCGCCGGTTTGGGCGCATTGGAGCGAAGCGTGCAGCAGAAGGGCGACGATTGTTGGCATCGTGGCGAAGCGCTGGTCCCTGGTGAGACCCTGATGGTAGCGAAAATAAATTTGCTGAATGATGACGGCAATTTTGAATCGGGCAAAAGTGAGATAGAAAGACATATTGGAAGCTTCGCGGCCCATTGCCTGTGCGTAGCGCTCGAGTAGTTGGCGGCGCGTCAGGCTGCCCGGAACATTCGTCGGGCCCCAGCGAATTTTCTGCAACTCATCAGGATCCTTCTCATCGACCCAATACGCCAGCGCGCTGCCTAAATCACTGAGCGGGTCGCCGATCGTGCACATCTCCCAGTCAAGAACGCCGATGATTTTTGTGATGTCGTCGGGATCGAGGACGACGTTGTCATACTTGTAGTCGTTGTGAATGAGCGCGGCCCCGCTCGTCGAAGGCAGATGTTCCGCCATCCACGCCGAGATTTTTTCCACTTCAGGGTAGTCGTGCGTTTTGGAGCCGTAATACCGTTCGGTCCAGCCTCGTACCTGGCGTTCGAGATAGCCAATAGGTTTGCCCAGGTCGGCAAGACCGATAGCGGCGAAATCGAGTTTGTGCAGACGGGCGAGATTATCGATGAACAATTCGCTCAAACGCCTTGCCCTGTCAGGAGGAAAAGCCATACCTGCAGGGAGTTCCCGGCGAATAACGATTCCGCGCACGGGATTCATGAGATAGAACGGAGCGCCCAAGACGGATTCATCATCGCAATAGAAGAGCACTTCGGGCGCCGGCGGATACGCAGCATGAAGTTTGGAAAGCACTCGAAATTCGCGGCCCATGTCGTGGGCCGTTTTCACTTTGCTGCCAAAGGGAGGACGCCGAAGCACAAATTCCCTTTCACCGAAACGAACTGAATAGGTCAAATTGGAATGGCCGCTAGGAAACTGACGCACGGCGAGCGGCCCGGCCTCGAGTGGGAAATGGGTGCGGAGGAATGGTTCTAGCTTGGCCAGGTCCACCTCTTCTCCTGGCCGAACGGCGCTGGTTTGATCCCGGAAATCGGCCACGGATTCTTTTGCGTCCTCCTCTAGCGATACGTATGAAAAGATTCATCGTCCAGATGAGGGAATGAATTAAACGTGCTGAGTGTAAGACGCGTGCCGGAGAAAAGGAATTCGCTGTAGGAGCAATTTCGGGCCATCCAGGCGACGCGCAAGGTATCGAGCGCGGACAGGTGTAAAGCGCGCTGGACGGCGACACCGATGGGGCCACCGGAAGAAAAGATGGCGACTTGTTCTCCGCTCCGGCCGTTCGATAAGAATTTCGAGAGGCCTCGATTGACGCGGGCACAAAATTCCGGCCAGGATTCCACGTTGTCGACGACAATCTGCCCTTCTACCCACATCGTGACAACGGCCTCGAACAATCTTTGAAAATTATTATGACGATCTTTTTCCGAGGATGAATTTTGAAATGCCGCGTGTAACTTGTGTATTCGCGTATCATTCTTCAGGAGTTGCGGGAGGTTGCGCTCCAACATGGCATCGCCCTGAAACTCGTCGAACTCGCCCAGGACAATCGGCTGCGGAAGGGTCCGGCCCGACCGAGCGTAAGCTTCGCTAGCGATTGCCGCGGTGTTCAGATGACGCGCGGCCGGGCCAGAGCAAACGCGGTCAAAAGCAATTTTGTGTTGTGCCCAAAATTCGCCGAGCCGGCGGGCTTGCACTTCTCCGACCGCGGAGAGCTTATCGTAATTGGCCGCAAGAAAAGATGCTTGCGCATGGCGCACAAGGAAAACTCGACCCATTCGTCACCCTGGAAACCTACGCAGCAGCGCCTTGCTGCTTGTTGAATTCGGCGAAAGTCTTGCCCTGCTCCGCCAATTGCTTGAGCAGCGGCGCAGGAGTCCAGAGCTCGCCGTGTTGCCTCTGAAACTCGCAAATGCGGTCATACACTTTTTTCAAGCCTACGGTGTCCGCGTACCACATCGGTCCGCCGCGATAGGCTGGAAAACCGTAGCCGTTGAGATAGATGATGTCGATATCGACAGCGCGAAGGGCAAAACCTTCTTCGAGGATGCGCGCGCCCTCGTTAACCAGCGCGTAAATGCAACGGTCGACGATTTCTTCGGCCGAGATCTGGCGCTGCAAAATGCCGGCTTCGGCAGTCCACTTCTTGACAAGTGCGGCAACTTCGGGATCGGGGATCGCGCGGCGGTTCTCATCGTACTTATACCAACCGGCGCCAGTTTTTTGTCCATAGCGGCCCAGTTCGCAAAGGCGGTCTTCGGCGAGTGGCTGGCGCACGCCGGGTTTTTGCAGATGCTGGTATTCCTTGCGGATGCGCCAGCCGACGTCGAGACCAGCGAGATCGCCCGTTGCGAGCGGCCCCATCGCCATCCCGAATTCGTACAGCGCAGCGTCGACGGCCTCGACGCTTGCGCCTTCTTCCACGAGGAACTGGGCTTCGCGTCGGTACGGACCGAACATGCGGTTGCCGACAAAGCCCATGCAATTGCCGACGAGCACGCCGACTTTTCCGAGTTTCTTCGAGAGTTGCATGCAGGTGGCAATCACTTCCTTGCCAGTGGCTTTGCCGCGAACGATTTCAAGCAGACGCATGACGTTCGCGGGACTGAAAAAATGTGTGCCGATGACGGCTTGCGGGCGCGCGGTGGCCGAGGCGATCTCATCGATGCTGAGAGTGGAGGTGTTGCTGGCAAGAATAGCGCCGGGTTTGCAGATGCGGTCCAGTTCACCAAAGATTTGCTTCTTGAGCGCCATTCCTTCGAAGACGGCCTCGATGACCATGTCGGCGGCCGCAAAACCGTCGTAGGTGAGGGTAGGTTTAATTAATTTGAGGCGCTCGTCGACGAATTGCTGCGTGAATCTGCCGCGCTTGACGGAGTTGGCATAGTTTTTCTGAATGTTGGCAAGGCCGCGATCGAGCGCGGCTTGATCGGTCTCTTTGAGCAGCACCGGAATTCCGGCGTTTGCGAAGACCATCGCGATTCCGCCACCCATCGTTCCCGCACCCACAACCGCGGCGCTGTTGACGGGAATAACCGGCGTTTCCTTGGGGACGTCGGGGATTTTCGAGACTTCGCGCTCGCCGAAGAAAACGTGGATGAGTGCCTTCGATTGATCCGAAAAAAGGCATTTGGTGAAAAGCTCTTGCTCTTTCTGGGAGCCTTCGAGAAAAGGAAGCTTTGTGGCGGCCTCGACGGCGTCGATGGCCGCGAGCGGGGCGATTAAATTGCGCTGTTTCTTGCGAGCGGTTTCGCGAGCAGCGGCGAAAATTGAGGCGTTTTCTTCGGCGGTTCCCAATTTGCCATTGCGCTCGCGGGTTTTGGGCGCCGGCTTATCGGAGATTTCCCGCGCAAAGGAAATCGCGCCGGCGAGCAGGTCGCCTTCAATGATCCGGTCAAGAATGCCGGATTTCAGCGCATCCTGCGCATTGATCGGATTGCCTTCGGCGCACATCTCGACGGCTTTGGCCACGCCTGCAAGCCGCGGGAGGCGTTGCGTACCCGCGGCGCCAGGAATAATGCCGAGTTTCACTTCCGGCTGGCCGACTTGAGCACTCGGAGCGGCAACGCGGTAGTGCCCGGCCATTGCCAGCTCGAGGCCGCCGCCAAATGCGGTGCCGTGAATGGCCATCACCACTGGTTTACGGCTGTCTTCCACGCGCAGCAACAGTGGCTTAAATCCCTCGCCCCGGCTGGCTTTCCCCGAAGTAATTTTGCCGAATTCCTTGATGTCGGCGCCCGCGACGAAGGTGCGGCCGCCGCCAATCAAGACGGCGGCCGTGACGCTTGCGTCGCGATCGATTTCATCGATCGCTGCAGCTATCCCCTCCGGCACCCCCGGGCTAAGGGCATTCACGGGTGGATTATTGATCGTGATGACGGCGATGCCGTTGTCTTTTGTAAGTTGGACCAAGTCGCTCATGTCAGTCGCTCTCTTTGCTTTGGATAAACTAAGCGCTATGCGCGGAAACCGCGCCGGCATCGATCACCAGTTGCGCGATACGCTCGCGATGAAACGTGGCGTCGCCAAACGCGGTCTCCGACGATTTCGCGCGTCGGTAATACAAATGCAAGTCATTTTCCCAGGTAAAGCCCATGCCTCCGTGAATCTGAATTCCCCGGTTTCCCACCGTGCGGCTGGCGTCGCTCGCGTACATTTTCGCGATCGAGACGGCCGCGGCTGCGTCAGGGGAATTTTCTTCGAGCGCCCAGGCGGCGTAGTAGGCGGCCGAGCGGGCGCTCTCGGTTTCCAGATACATGTCCGCGCACTGGTGCTGCACCGCCTGGAATATTCCGATAGGCTTGCCGAATTGTTTGCGCATTTTCGCGTATTCGACGCTGATATCGAGGGTGCGCTGCATGCCGCCGACCATTTCCGCGGCGAGCGCCGCCGTGGCCACACCGAATGGTTTCGAGAGTGCGGACGTCTCGCCAATTTTTTCCGCGGGCGTGTTGTGAAATTGAACAGTATAAAGCTTGCGCGTGAAATCCATTCCTGACATCGGTGAAATGGTGAGCCCGGGCGATTTAGCATTCACAAGGAACACGCCATTGCGGGCCACGACGAGGAGGAAATTAGCAACGCCGGCGTCAGTGACAAATAATTTTTCTCCAGTAAGCTTTCCATCTGCCGCGGTCATGCGAATGTCCGCCAGATTCCAGCTTGCGCCAGCTTCGAGGATGGCAAGCGTGGAGCGCGCTTCACCGCGGCAAATGGGCGCGAGGTATTTCTTCTTCTGTTCCGAAGTGGCCAGGCCGTCGATCGCGGCGCCCGCAAGCACCACCGTGGAGAAAAAGGGGCCGGGAAGGAGCGCGCGGCCCGCTTCCTCCATCAAAAGGATAAGTTCGACCTTGCCTAGACCAACGCCACCGTATTCTTCAGGGAAAATGATGCCGGTATAACCTTGCTCAGCCAACTTGGCCCACAACCCAGCGTCGTAAGCCGTGTCCGTTTCCATCAATCGCCGCACTTCGGCAATCGGGCACTCGCCGGCAAAAAATTTGCGCGCGCTGTCTTTCAGGATTTCCTGACTCTCGCTCAATCCGAATTGCATCGCGTTTCCTCTCGCGTTAGGGACGCTTAGTAGCTTCGAGGCAGCCCGAGCACGAAGTGCCCGATGATGTTGCGCTGAATCTCCGATGTGCCTGCCTCGATGGTGTTGCCGCGCGCGCGCAAATAGCCGTAAGACCAGATGCCTTTGTCGATGGCGTGGCTGTCCGCAGCTTCGAGCTGGCCGTACGCACCGAGCAATTCCTGCGCGATTTGCTGGAAGCGTTGGTTCAGCTCGCTCCAAAAGATTTTTTGAATCGAGCCTTCCGGGCCGGGAACTCCGGTGGCGCTGATGCGGCTGAACGCACGCATCTGATTCAGGCGCATGATTTCAATTTCCGCGTAACACTGCGCGAGCTTCTGGCGCGTGAGCGGATCCTGGGCCGCGGGGCGGCCGTTTTTGTGAATGGTGCGGGAAAGATCGATGAGCCGGTCCATATTGCGCTTATAAATGATTTGCAGACCCGCGCCAAACGTGCCGCGCTCGTGCATCAGCGTCCCAATGGCCACGTCCCAGCCATGATTCACTTTGCCAACTACATTTTCCACCGGCACGCGCACATCGCGGAAAAATAGTTCGTTGAATTCGGTTTCGCCGGTCATTTGGCGCAGGGGACGAACTTCCACCCCAGGCGTCTTCATGTTCACCAGCAAAACGGTTAGGCCTTTGTGCCTGGGCGCGGCAGGATCGGTACGCACCACCAGTTCGCACCAATCGCCGATCCAGCCATAACTGGTCCAAACTTTCTGCCCGTTTACGATGTAGTGGCCGCCATCCAGCCGCGCTTCCATTTGCAGATTCGCCAGATCGGAGCCGGCGTTTGGCTCGGAGAATCCCTGGCACCAAATCTCTTCGGCACTCAGAATTTTTCGGAGGTAGCGCTTCTTCTGTTCTTCAGTGCCGAAGGCGATGATTGTGGGGCCAATCAGGCCGAGCCCCAGGACGTTGGCCATCGGCGGCGCTCCGGCCAGCGCCATTTCCTGCCAGAAGATGACTTGCTGCATCAAGCTTGCGCCGCGCCCGCCAAATTCCCTGGGCCAGGAAATTCCGGCCCAGCCACCCTCGTAAAGTTTTCGCTGCCAAGCTCGCAGATATTCGAAACGCACATCGAGCGAATCTTCCCGTCGCTCGTCCCAATCCTTCGGAACGTTGGCAGTGAGCCAGCCGCGAAATTCATCGCGAAACTTCGTTTCCTCGGCTGTAAGATTCAGATACATTTCAGACTCCTCCGCCGTATCGAGAATGCACTCGAATCAATCTTCCTTGCGCGTCGCGAACTCCGGCCGAATCGTATCCTGTCCAGCCCAATATTTCTTCCGCAGATCACGTTTCAGAATTTTCCCTGTGCCTGTCTTGGGCAGGCTGTCCAGAAACTCGACGGATCGCGGAACTTTATAGTGGGCGATGCGTGAGCGGCAGAATTCCAAAAGTTCCTGCTCACTCGCCTTCATTCCCGGCTTCAAGACCACTAACGCCTTCGGCACTTCTCCCCACTTCTCATCGGGAACGGGAATGACCGCCACTTCGTAGACGGTCGGGTGCGCCAGAAGAGTCTTCTCCAGATCGAGTGAAGAAATATTTTCTCCGCCGCTGACGATGATCTCTTTCTTTCGATCGACAACGAGAAGATAACCGTCTTCCTCGATCGTGGCCATATCCCCGGTGTGAAACCAGCCGCCGCGCATGGCTTCCGCAGTCGCCTCGGGCTGCCTCCAATACCCCAGCATGACGCCGTCGCCCCGGGCGACAATTTCCCCGATGGCTTTTCCGTCGTGCGGAACGTCATTGTCGTTGGCGTCCACCACGCGCAGCTCCACGCCTGGAATAGCGAAACCCGTCCTGGCCTGATTGATATATTTTTGGTCGTCAGCCCACTCGAGCCCGAGCTTCATTTTGGAAAGCGAAAGTGTCGGTGAAGTTTCGGTGAGGCCGTAGCCTGAGCGGCAGGAGCCGCCCAGTCTTTCCTCGACTTCACGAACGAGCGTTGGCGACGACGCTGCGCCGCCGATGTTGATCGTTTCCAAGCTGCTCAGGTCGTGCTTCAACCGTTCGGGTGAATTGACCATCGCCGTAGCCATAGTAGGCACCAGGCACATCGATTGCACGCGTTCCTGTTCGATCAAACGGAAAATTTGTGCGATATCGAACCGCTGCACCATCACGTGCTTTCCTCCGACAAGGGCAAGGTAGTGCGCCGCGCCCCAGCCGTTCGCGTGGAACAACGGAATGGTGTGAATCTGGACGGCGTCGCGCGTGGCATCGAAGGTCAGGCAAGTATTCAACGCGTGCAAATAAATGTTCCGGTGAGTGAGCATCACGCCCTTGGGCTCGGCGCTGGTGCCGCTGGTGTAGAAAAGTTCAGCGACTGCGTTTTCGTCGATCTCCATGATATCCGCGCGGTAAGGAGTCGCGGCAGCAAGAAGCGCTTCGTAATGACGGGAGGACAGCCAACTCGCCTCCGGAACACCATTGAGGGAATAAAAAGTCTCCACGCCTGGAACGCTCTGCCGAAACGTCTCGGCTAAACCAAGAAATTCTTTTTCGAGGAACAGCACCTTGGCGCCGGAGTCGTTCAAGATGTAAGCAAGCTCCGCGGGCGCCAGCCGGATATTTAAGGGGAGCAGAACCGCCCCGGCCTCGAGAACGCCGTAGTACGCTTCGAGAAGACGATGGCAGTTCAAGCTGAGAAAGGCGACGCGATCTCCGGCTTTCACGCCCGCTTGGCGCAATGCGCCCGCGAGACGTGCCGAACGGTCCGCAAATTGCGCATACGTGAATCGATCGTTGCCGCAGACGATGGCCGTCCGGTAGGGATATTGCTGCTCGGCGTAACGCAGGCAACGAAGAGGTGTGAGAGGAATGTTCATTGGGTCAGAGTCCAGTTCAAGCCGATTGTCCTCCATCAACGACAAGCACGTGCCCCGTGACGTAATCGGAAGCGTCCGATGCAAGAAAAACCGCCGCGCCCTTCAAATCGCTCTCATTGCCGAAGCGGTGCAGAGGTATCGAGCGCAAGAAAGTTTCTTTATTTTTCTCTATCAACACCTGCGACATGTTGGTCGGAAACCATCCGGGCGCGATGGAATTTACCTGGATATTGTGAATCCCCCATTTGCACGCCAGGTCTTTCGTGAAAATGATCACGCCGCCTTTGCTGGCGTGGTATCCGATGGCCTGAAACTCCGGCGGAGCGCCGCCGAGGCCGGCGACCGACGCGATGTTGATAATTTTTCCGCGGCGTTGCGCGACCATGACCTTGCCAACAGCCTGAGAGAACAAGAATGTGCCGGTCAGATTGGTTTCGATAACCTTGTTCCAGTGTTCGAGGCGCATTTCTTCCACGGGGGCGCCCCAAGATGTGCCGGCATTGTTGATCAGAATATCGATGCGGCCGAATGCGGACATGGTGGCATCGACAACCTGCTGAATCTCCGCCGGGTTTTTCACGTCGCAGCCGAGAGCCAAAGTCTTAACGCCGAGTTTCTTTAACTCTTCGGCGGCCTTCTCGCAGCGTTCCTTCTTGCGTGCGCATAGCACGACATTTGCGCCCATCTCCGCAAGGCCTTCCGCCATCTGGCGGCCCAGTCCGATTGACCCGCCCGTGATGATGGCCACTCTTCCGGTCAAATCAAATAGTTGCTTGACGCGCATCGCTCGAAAGCTCCTTCTGAACTCGTTTGATTCTCAATGCAGCGTCAAAACAACCCGTCCCGAGATTCGGCCTTGACGCAATTCTTCCAACACTTCGTTCGCCTGAGCCAGCGGGCGCGAGGTCACCTGGCAACGCACCTTCCCCGATGCCGCCATCGCCAAAACTTCCTCCAAATCCTTGCGCGTGCCGACAGCCGTGGCATGGATGTGGACTTCTTTCGCGGCCATCATTATAGGTGGGAAACCCACATCCTCAGCTGGCAGGCCAACGACGAGAAGAGTTCCGGACGGCCGCAGACCATAGAAAGCCATTTCGTAGGCAGCCTTTGCAGCGGACGTTACGATGGCAACGTGAGCGCCGCCCATCCCGAGCAACTCTTTCACCACATTAGAAGATGCTGCATTCAGAATTGTCGAACCGCCCAACGCGCGCGCCAACGCCAGCTTTTCATCGGAAATGTCGATTGCCGCGACTTCGGCGCCAAGGCCGCGGCCAATTTGAATGGCAAGGTGTCCCAGGCCGCCAACCCCGAAAACTGCGAGACGTTGACCTGGCGAAATTCTGGATTGTCTCAGGGCGCGGTAGACGGTTACCCCCGCGCAGAAGAGAGGAGCGACTTCCAGGGAGGAAAGATTCACGGGTATTTTCGTTGCGTGACTTGCCGGAGCTTTCACGAACTCGGCGTACCCACCGTCCACGGTGGCGCCAGTAATCATCTGCTTGCTGCAGAGATTTTCGTTTCCCTCCTTGCAAAATTCACATTCCCCGCACGTCCAGTGAATCCACGGCACGCCGACGCGGTCGCCGATCTGCAAATTTTGCACGCCCGCACCCTTTTCCACAACGCGGCCCGCTATTTCATGCCCCAAAATGAGCGGCTTTTTCACGATGCCTGCAAATTGCCTCCAATCTCCATCGGCCAAATGGAGATCGGAATGGCAGACACCGCAAGCTTCCACCTCGATGAGCACGTCGTTGGGGCCGGGCACGGGCCGTGCGACTTCTTCGATCGCCAGCGGTTGCTTGAACTCGTGCAAGACGGCGGCTTTCATCCGCTTTTCCTTGAGACCGATTAGGCTGTCAAATGAGCTTTACTATGTCCGCCTCACTCTGCCTGAACTCTGAGGACGAGGAATTTGACACGAATTCCTCCTGTCAAGCAAGAGCTTCAACAGCCAAATTGTGAGAGAGACTTTAACATAATAGTGACTATCGTTGTCTGCTGCAGCGAAGCGCGATTTAAAATATTGCGGACGCGGCACTAAGTAGGGGTTATGGAGGACCAAGTGTGATGAGCACTACTTTTTCTCGTGGGATTATTTCTGAAACAAAGGCCGCGGGCGAAGCGCAAACAGAGCTCGCCTGTCTAGCTACGCGCTTATAGCCCTCGACGCGTCGACGTCCTAAGCTTATTCGCCATAGGGGACCCAAATATTTTTCACCTGTGTGGCGTGCTCGAGATACCAAGTACCCTCGCCTTGTTCCCCCCTAAACCAGTCGATTGCGCGTCCCTCATTGGTGAAGACCTGTTTTAAATTGCCAACCGAGAGCGACTTCGCAGCCGTGCTGCTGGCTTCGTCGCGGAAGCACCAGATCGCGTCCACATCGTCGTGTTCCGCGAGCACTTTCAGCAATTCCGCAGGCCGGCCCGAAACAATATTGATCGCACCGGCGGGCACATCGCTGGTTTCAAAAACCTGGTAAAGATCGCCGGCAATGAGCGGATACGTCTCCGAAGGGACGGCGATCACGGTGTTCCCAAGCGCGACAGCGGGCATGACGAGCGACAAGAAACCAAGCAGTGGAACCTCCGCGGGGCAGACGATTCCTACTGTCCCAACAGGCTCGCGCATGGCCAACGCTACAATGCGGAACGGCGGATTGTGAACCGCTCCGTCAAATTTATCCGCCCAGGCGGCGTACGAAAAAATCCGCTCGATTCCTATCTGCACTTCGGCCTCGGCCTGCTTTTGGCCGACGACGGCGGCCATCCGCGCCGCTACTTCGTTTCCGCGCTGGGCCAGATTTTCGGCAATGTAGTACAACACCTGCGCCCGGTTGTGAGCGGTGGCCTTGGCCCAGCCTTCCGCCTTGCGCGCGGCTTCGACGGCGTTGCGAATATCTTTGCGATTGCCGAGCGGTGCCTCGCCGAGCAAGCGTCCATCCGCTCCGCGCGCTTCGATGCTGTAACCGGAATCCGGCCGGGCCTGCTTCCCGCCGATGTAAAGTTTCACCGTGCGGTCGATCGGCGGAGCCGAGGAATCGATGCGTTCTTCGGGCGGCTGATCGATCGCCAGCGGCACGGACCGCGCCGGCGGCGCTTCTTTGAACCATACCGGCTCCAGATATTCGAGCAAGCCTTCCCTGCCCCCTTCGCGGCCAAAACCACTTTCCCGATACCCTCCGAACCCGCACGCAGCGTCGAAAAGATTCGTGCTATTCACCCACACAACGCCCGCCTTAAGTTGCGCGGCCATGTGCAGCGCGACATTGAGGCTCTCGCTCCACACGCTCGCCGCCAGGCCGTAGACCGTATTGTTGGCGAGCTCCACCGCTTCGCGCGGCGTGCGGAAAGTCATTGCCGCCAGAACCGGGCCAAAAATTTCCTGCTGCGCGACGACCGACGTGGGATGCACGTTGCTCAGCAAAGTGGGACGGAAATAAAGACCTCGCGAAGGCATCGCCAAAGCCGGTTGCCAGCAGGTCGCGCCTTCCGCCACGCCCTGATCGACTAGACGCTGAATACGTTCCAATTGCACGCGCGCGATGATCGCGCCGAGATCGATGGTTTTGTCGAGCGGTGGGCCTATCCGCAGCGTGTTCATTCGCGCTTGGATTTTGGCGATGAGCGTTTCCGCCACGCTTTCCTGCATCAGCAAGCGCGAGCCCGCGCAACACACTTGCCCCTGATTGAACCAGATGCCGTCGACTAATCCCTCCACCGCGCTGTCCAAGTCGGCATCGTCAAAAATGATGAACGGTGATTTTCCCCCCAGTTCGAGCGAGAGCTTTTT
>Ga0207133_1018_pt1 | contig 33563 bp, 57 predicted proteins | sample Alteio_BWMinHeat_11_FD_153537 | JGI IMG/M metagenome (GOLD analysis project Ga0207133, IMG submission 153537) | Enriched cells from forest soil in Barre Woods Harvard Forest LTER site, Petersham, Massachusetts, United States -... | ecosystem: Environmental > Terrestrial > Soil > Temperate forest >... | reverse complement strand
AGCGGCAGGAAATGTCGTCTCTTGATAAGCATAAATCTGAATTAAAGAATGAAGAACTGTATTATCGAGTTCAGCAAAAATGAATGAATGCTATTAGTTTAGGATTAATCCAAATCAAGGTTTGGTTATGAGCGTTTGCACTATGACAAATATTAATTGTAAACATGGCGTACCTCACAGTGTTAATTGTGATTGGTGCGCTACTGAGTTAGATGCATCGCCTATTATTAGACAGATACAAATGTTAGAAAAGAGACTAAAAGAAGTAGAAGAAATATTAAATAATGTCACTAAAAAAGTAGGGTATAGACCGCATAAATGTCCTATCTGTGATGGTAATGGCGGAACTGTTATTTGTGGTGTTGTGAACGAATATTGTAAGACATGCAAAGGAAAAGGCATTGTATGGGGTTAGTATGACATTGAAGAAAGCCTTTAAAGTTATCCTAGATTACTTCGAAGGCGATTACGAACAAACATTGATGTGGTTTGGTTCTAAACATCAAGTTCTAGGAAATCAAGCGCCATTGGTGATGATATCGATTGGTAAAAAAGATGTGTTATGTAAGTTTATTAAATCACAAACAGAAGGAAATAAATCGTGAATTTTTTAGAAGCAGTTGCAGAATTAAAGAATGGAAAGAGAATTATAAGACCTGAATGGAAAGATATGTATATTGTTTTGTTGCCAGGCCTCAATCATCTTTGGATTATTAAGCCGATTGAATCAGGTGCGGCTAATTGGGTTACGACGGTAGAAGAGATTATGGCGGTTGATTATCAAGTGATATAATATTCATGGCAATAGCGGCGTGGACAGTGACACCCTGTTGGTCTACCTAATTCTCCCGCTTAGAATATGGGGTAGCATGAGGTTAGGGATAAGCGGACATTTCCCTTGAGCCAGTGCAATTCTGGACTATTGCCTTAGTTAATTGTTGTTAAATTAAAAAAGATATATATTTTTGATAAACAACATAATTATTTAAAATTTGTTAATTATCTCTGATAAGCTCTGTTAAATTAATTTCACAAGGATGTGAAATATGGAACGCGAAACTCGCGATGTAAATACCGATAATCTTTCATCCAAAGAAATTGATGAGATGGAGGATAGACGTATATCGATGCTAAATGAAGCTGGCATTGATGAAGGTGATGTACTTTCAAAAGCTGCAGAAGGCTTAAACATATGGAACAGTTACTTCAATGAAAATATCGTCAGAGGTAAGGATGATGTAAACTTTGTAATAAGAGATCAATGGACAGCGGTTGAAAGATCTGAGTTTACGCGGTTGTTTAAACCGGCGATGACATTTAATAAGCTGTATGACGCAACCAAAAAAGTTGTAGGTGAGCAACGTAAGAATAAACCAGATTTGATTGTGCGTTCTCTAACGGGAAAAGCCACACAAGAACAAATAAACTTACGTGCAGACTTAGTAAGAACAATATCGTACCAATCGCAAAATGACCTAGTTTACCAAACAGCATTTAAAAACGCCCTCATGATGGGTTTCGGTTCTTTTCAAATTCTACTGGATTATGAATCACCACGCAGCTTTAATCGTGTTATTCGATATGGATTGATTAATGATCCAACGACTTGTTCATGGGACGCCACCGCTACAAAGCCGCATAAAGGTGATGGTAATTATTGTTCTCGTCGATTTGTTTTTACGCGTGATGAATTCTTTGCAACATTTCCCTATGTAACCAATCCTGTTTCATTCATTGATCCTTACATGATGCTCGATTTTCAATGGACCACGCGCGATACAATTATAGTATGCGACGAGTTTAGAAAAGAATGGTATCCATTAATAATATTTAAATTATCCGATGGAACTACGGCTACCGAAAATGAATGGAAAGAGCGAGAAAAGAAATTTGAAGATAACAAAGAAATAACAGAAGGATCTGTTGTTGGAGAAATTGTTAAGCGCGATATCCCTAAAATTGTTGGAAAGCGTCAAACCCAAGATTATTCAATCATGCATTACCGCATGTTAAAAGATCAAATTATTGATTTTTCTGAATGGCCTTCTCGTCAGCTGCCAATACCTTTTGTTGATGGTGATAGTAATTATATTGAAGGTCGACAATACACCAAATCATTCATTCACGAGGCACGCGATGCGCAAAAGTGTGTTAACTATTTTAATTCAGAAATTGCATCTGAGATTAAGAATCGTCGTCGTGAGCAGTGGTTGGGCACGCCTGACAATATTATTGGCTATGAACAAGATTGGAGAAATCCTGAGTTACAGATGGGTATTCTCAGAGCTAAACCTGACCCGAAGACAGGCCGAATGCCTGAAAAACAGCAACCCTGGGATTTGTCTCCTGCATTGATGGCTAATGCTCAACGCGCGACACAAGATATTAATGAAATATTGGGATTTTCAGAAGCAGAAAGTCTCCAAGGAAGAGATATATCAGGGAAAGCACGGCGCGAACGAAAACTTGAAGGATCGATGTCAGCTTATGTTTTCTTTGATAACCTCAATCAAGCCATTGAACAAGGTGGTCGAGTTGTAAATGATTTGTTGCCTTATATCATAGGCGATGATGAACGTCATATGGTTATCTCAAAGCAAGATGGAAAAACTAAATCAGTCATCATGAATCAGAAAGATAAAGATGGCATGATGATGAACCAGCTTGATAAGGGGGACTTTGATGTTGAGATTGATACGGGTCCCTCTTTCTCAGTCCAAAAAGATATTGCATTAGAATTTTTACAGCAAACATTGCAAGCATTCCCACAATCATTCCCACTTATTGCTGATCTTTGGGCAAAAAATTTAGATGTTCAGTTCATGCCGCAAATTGCAGAACGCTTTCAATCTATGGTTCCACCTGAAATTTTAGCTAAAGAAAATGGTCAGCCACCGCCACCTCCGAAGCCAGATCCACAGGCAATGATGATGCAACAAGAAATGCAAATGAAGCAGCATCAAATGCAAATTGAAGAACAAAAAATGCAAATTGAGATGCAACAGGTTAGAGATCGAGCTGCTGAATTACAGATAAGACAAGAAAAGCACGAGCTTGAAAAGGCTGAGCTTTTTATGAAAGCACATGAATTGCAAGACAAAATGGGTATGAACTCTAAAAAAGATCAATTGGAATCTCAAAAAGCAGAAATGGGATTTACGACGCAGATTGCTAAACTTTATGCTGATATGCACAAGAATAGCCAAAAATCAACATAAACACTATCTGTAGTGTTATTTTTTGAATGTACAAAGCATAAGATAAATTATACGTGACAGGATCGTCGCGGGGCTTATACGAACAAGCCTAATAGTTCGGGGCAATGAATATGCCGGTGGAGACAATATGGAAGCTCAGGATAGTGGTCAGGATGACCAAGCTAGTGATGTATTAGAAAATGTTGGTGCGCAAGGGGAAGAACAGCCTCAAGAATCAGAGGCAGAACCAAGCGGTCAGACTCAAGATCCTCTTTATGTTCAGAAGCGTCTGAAACAACAAAAGAGGGCTCACGAAAGGGAAATTCGTGAATTGCATGCACGGATGAATGAAATGCAATCTAGAGGAAACGCCCAACCTGATCATTCACAGGCTAGTAATCCCTATAATAGACAGCAATTGCCGTCTGATATAGATGAGCAAATTCACAAGGCAGTGAGCTATACGCTGGCCCAAAAGGATATGGAAGAGCGTAAAGCAAAAGAAGCAGAAAGTAAGGCGCATCTTCATAAGCAATACTCTGATCTCGACAGGCATTTAGATCGAACTTCAGATAAGTATGATGACTTTGAAGATATAGTTCGAGGAGAGGATATGTATTTTACTCCTCACATGCGCGACGCTGCTTTAATGTTGCCGAAAAATGGTGCTGGAAGCGCCGGTGAAGTGCTCTATAAACTTGGCAAAAATCCTGAAGAACTTAAACGTATTGCAAAACTCCACCCACTAGATCAAGCGGCTGAGATGGTAAAACTGTCACATGCTTTGGTTAATGGGGGAGAGTCAAAAAACTCTTCTAATAGACCATTAGGTAACATCAAAAGCAATCCAGTAACCAATTCCACAGCCGTGACCGAGAAAACATCTGTAGGCGATTTGCGTCGAAGGATGAGAGCTGGTTGGAAATGATGTTGCTATAAATCAAATCCAATCCGTAGTCACTAACCATGGATGGAGAAAGCCAGGATGGCTAACCAATTTATTACGACCCAACTCGTTAGTAATACCGCTTTGGCGATGTTTGCTAACAATGCCCCGTTTGTTATGACAGGTTCGCGTATATATCAGGACGATTTTAATAGCTCAGGTTATAAGATCGGCGATACCTTGCAAGTAAGACGGCAAAATAACTTTATCATTGGTGATGGTTCAACGGCTGTTCCTCAAGACATTATTGAGACGGTTGAGAACATTACTGTAGCGCATCAATACCACGCGTTAATTGCCTACACGGTACAAGATTTATCTTTGCGTATTGAAGATTTCTCTCGCATGTTCATTCAGCCTGCAATTCAAAACATTATCACTCAAATGGAACGTGATATTTGTTCTGCTGCTGAATTGCAATTAAATTTCTTCTCAGGTAGCGCAGGTACGCCAATCAATAGTTTTGGTACTGTCGATTTAGCTGGTGCAAAATTATTGGAACAAGGCGTTAACATTTCAAATGATGCTTATCTTGCTATGACGGTTCGAGATGGATCTTCATTGAAACAAGGTCTGCAAAATAACTTTACGCCAGTATTTAACGAAGAAATTGTACGTCAATCTGCTATTGGTCATTTATCTTATTTTGATGTGTTCCAATCTCAAAATATTATTAAGCACGTTGCTGGCGCTGGTCCATTATTGCATTCTGGCGATACGCTGACTGTCAACGGCGCTGTTTCATCTGGTAACACGCTTATATTAGCCGGTGCAAACGGTGGTGGCGCAGCTGTTACAAATTATTTTCTACCAGGTGATGTAATTTCTATTTCTGGTGTAACGAGTGTTAATCCATTAAGTCGTGCATCGACTGGCCAAAATATGCAGTTTGTTATTACGGCCGCTGCAAGTTCTGCAATAGGTGGTGCTATAACCATTACGGTATCTCCAACTATTATTAGCAGCACTTCAAGTCCGTTGCAAAACGTAAGTAATGCTGTTCCATCTGGTGGTGTGGTTACGATGGTTCCAAGTTACAATGTTAATATCGCATATCCTGCTCGCGCATTAGATATCGTTTGTCCGCCTCTTTATAAATTACAAGTTCCATATTCCAGTGTTGCAATTGATCCTGAAACTGGATTATCACTGGCTGTAACGCAAACGGGCGACATTTTAGGTTACCAAAACTTAATGCGTTTAGATATTTTATGCGGTTTCCAATGGCATCCACAGTATGCAGTGAAATTATTGTCCTAAAGAGGTGACCTGATGTCTTTGTGTTGTATTTATCATGCTACTTTGCCAATGCAAGTTATGGAAGAAGAAGCAGCAGAACAATACGTGACATCAGGTGAATGGTTTAAACATCCTAATTTAGTAAAAGGAATTACTTATGAAGAGCCGATACGACAACGCTCCAGGAAAAGAAGCAAGCATGGCAAAAACCCGACAAATGAGATTTGAGTCGGAGCATTCTTCTAAAAATGCATTTGTTAAAAAGCAACAAGCTGAACTATCAAGAATGGCAGGGAAAGTGCCTAATTTGAAAAGTGAAGCAATGGAATTGGATGCTTACATGTGTAACAACGGCGAACATGCGCAAGAATTAGCGCGCGATGTAACCAAAGGGTTAGATAAAGTTGCGTTCCCGTTGAAGTAAGCAACATAGGAGGCATGGATGCCTCAAGTTACCAGGACTGTAAATGATTGCATTGTCAATTCGTTATACCTGTTGGGTGAGCTTGGCGTTGGCGAACCAGCCGATTCCTTTATGCTTTCAACAGGTCTTGAATTGTTTAATGAACTATTGGATAAATTTTCGTCTGATAGTATTTACATTCCATTCCTAACTACTATTAATTTCACATTTGTAGTAGGTCAAGCTACTTATTCTATTTCAGATATTATATTGGGAACCGACATCACTGCAGATCGTGTGGTTGATTTATCATTGGCAACATATACAGTTCCAACAACTGGTTCTACCAATTTAATTTATCCGATGAGAATTATCAATAAAGCACAATATTTTGGCGTTGTCCGTCAAAATAATTTATTAGCGCGCCCTGGATTTATATTCTTGGACAAGCAAGCCACAGAAAGTTTTGTTACGGTTTATCCAGCGCCTGATCAACCTTATCCATTTTCATTGTTAGTTAAAAGCATGATTAATGAGCTCAAATCTCAAGACACCATGCAAGAATTACCTCCTAATTATTATGGGTTCATGAAATATGCGTTAGCTCGTAAATTTCTTGCCTATTATCCATCTGGTAATTGGCCAAAGCAAAATGAAGATGAATATGAAGATTATTACATGACTTTGAAGAATTCCAACGAAACGGATTTGACCATAAGACCATCCGTCACTTTAACTGCGCCAGAACCTTTCTACTGGCCCAATATATTGAGTTATTGATGTGGCAACTGAGAATTATGAAATTGTTGGAAGTTTTAATAATCAACGCGTCCTTAGTTTGGATGGCGAGCGTTCTGTTAATCTTTTCGAATATATTGATCCTTTAACTAAAAAAAATAAGTCTTTATTAAGTACTTCTGGTCTTGAAAATACTGATTCTAATTTTTTAGGAGCTACAGGCGGATTTCGTGGGCAATTTGTATTTCAAACTAATCAATATGTAGTCATTGGATCATCTGTTATTAGGATAACTCCAAGCGGCTCTATATCGATACTTGGAACGCTAATTGCGACGTCTACAGGATATGTAGGGATTGATGCTAACACATTTCAGGTTATATTTGTGGATGGCGCCAATGGTTATATATGGGATACGACGGCGTCTGTATTTGAAAAAATTGTTGATGCTTCATTCCCAACTGCACCTATTGATGTATGTTATTTAGACGGATTTTTTGTTGTTGCTAATGGAAATACAAACACTTTTCAATTATCCATGTTCAATCAAGGGATGATTTGGGGACCTGCGACTAATTCATTTTCAGCAAATTCTGTTACTAATTTATTGACTATTGGCGCTAGTACCATTGGTGGTGTTTCAGGAACGCAAAATTATCCTACTGGAACAGCAGTTGTGGTTTTAAATGGAACGGGTAGCGTTCCAACACCATTAGTTTCTGGAAATACCTATTATTCTATATTGATTGATGCAACTACTATTAAATTAGCACTTTCAGCTGCGAACGCTTTTTTAGGAGTGCCGCTCATTCTTACTGGAAATGGCTCTTCGACTCCTACGATAACTAATTCAGGACAGTTACAACAAGGAGCAATCAATTCCCATCCAGGAACAATAGTCGCATGCCGAACATTGCATAGCCGTCTTTTTCTATTTAGTCAATTTTTTACCGAGATATGGGAAAATTCAGGATTAGGAACTAATTTACCATTTAGAAGAAATAATTCTATTTTAATGGAATATGGAACTCCTGCAATAGGCAGTATATCTGTTAGTTTCGATAAAATGATTTTTTTATCTCAAGATCGTGGTGGGTTAGGTTCCATTATGGAAGTTGAAGGAACTCAATCAATTCCAATCAGCAATAGGGCATTGGATTTTAAATTGGCAGGATATGCGGCACTTTCTCAAATTTCAGATTGTCGTGGATTTTTACTAAAAGAAAATGGTTTAATATTTTATCGAATGAATTTTACGGCAGCCAACCATACTTATGTTTATAACGTGACATTAAGTGATCCATCTTTGGAGGAAGGAAAGCTATGGCACGAAGAAGAAACTCTTGCGGGCAACCGTCATCCTGCTCAAACACATGCTTATTTTAACGGCGTAAATTATGTTGGGCATTATTCAAAACCCATATTATATATATTAGATAGTACTGTTTTTACTAATGATGGGGAAGCAATCCCGCGTAGACGAATTGGCCGACCTATTGTTCCAGCGGCCTATCAAAGAACAAGAGTCGATCGTTTTCAAATTGATTTGCTTCAAGGAAATATTGCATTATTAAATTTCCAAGAACAACAATTAAGTTTGTTAACAGAGAATTCATTTGAGATAGATTCTGAATCCGGATCAGTTTTGCAATTAGAACAAGAAATTTTTATAACAGCGCAACAGGACCCGGAAGTATTTTTATCCATTTCAAAAGATGGCGGTCAGACCTATGGATTTATGATGTCTGCTCCTATGGGTGAAGTAGGAGATAGAACATTTCGTACAGTATGGCGTAAACTAGGCGTTATACCGCGTGGACAGGCTTTTGTTCCGAAACTTGAATATTTTATTAATGCGCCATTTATTTTGATGGGTGCGGCATGGGCATATGAGATCTTGCCGGAGTAATTATGGCTAATGATTTAGATCAATTTCCTGTTTACGATTCTTTAATAAAGAAAGATACTGATAAAATGAGTGATGTTTGGATAACAAATATATCGACATTTCATCAGAATTTAACAGGATATTTAAGTTCATATGGAATGTTTTTACCACAACTTACAACAGCGCAAAGAGATGCAATTCAAAGTCCACAAGAAGGACAAATGATATATAATATTGATGTAACTCCAGGCCCTCCGAGAACTGCTCAAATTCAAGTTTGGCAAGTAAAGTCAGGAACAGGTGCTTGGAGAACATTTACTACTTCATAAGGATGTGAAGTTATGGATCTACAAAGTTTATTACAGATGTTTGGACAAGGCCAACAAGGCCAAGGAATGTCAGGACTTAAGAGCCTTTTGTCTTCTCGTTTTAGCCATTCTGGACGTCCTTTTCAACGAGCTGGTGGCTCGCTTACTAATTTTATGAATCAGGGATTAGGATATCAGCAACCATTCTATAATGCGGGTGTTGGTGCAACTGGTGATTATCAGAATTGGTTAAAAGGAATGTCTGATCCTTCTAAATTCATTAATGAACAAATGGGTAAATATCAAGAATCTCCTTATAATAAATTTCTGCAAGACCAGTCTATGAGATCTGGAATTAATGCTGCATCAGCTGGGGGCACCATTGGAAGCACACCTTTTGCCCAACAAATGCAACAAAATTCAGCTAATATTGCTCAAGGTGAAATGAATGATTGGTTGCAGAATGTTTTGGGTGTTAATACTCAGTACGGTGGTGGATTAGAACATTTGATGGCTGGAGGGCAGCATTCTGCGGATGAAATGGATGAATTAATTTCTAAATTTGGTCCTGAGCTTGCGCAAATGTTAGCGGGACAAAGCGAAGGTGAAAATTTCGATAAAATGTCTGGTATTGGCGGATTAGTCGATTTCTTAACAGGTGGATGGGGAGGATAATATGGCTATTGATATCCCACGTCCACGTAATTTGATGGATGTATTTCAAGGAATTAATGCGCTGACTAAAAATTCACTCGAAAATAGGAAAGGTGAATTAGAAAATAAATATTATGCTCCTAATATTTTATCTGAGATTGGACAGCGTCAGGCAGCAACAAATAAAATAAATACAATGACTCCTTTAGAAGCTAAAGAATTACAAATTAAAAATACATTTGGTCCTCAAAGAGAACAAGCGGATATTTCTAATAAAAATGCTCTAACTAATAAATATAATACGATGACACCTTTGGAAGCTGCAGAATTAGCCACTAAAAATAAATATGCCGCACAACGAGAACAAGCTGATATTGCTCAAAAACAAGGTCAAGCGCAATATTATAAATCAGGCGGCGCAGGCGGAAGCGCCGGTGGAAAAGATATTATGATGCTTAAAAATCAAATAGCAGCAGAGCATCCCGAATGGAATAATGATATTACAAAAATTAATGATGCAGCGAGTGCTTATATTAATGGCGATGAGACTTTATCTGATGGAACTCCTCTTTCAAAGCCATCTGGAATTGTCGCGTCTTTGACAGACCAAATAACAAAACGTGGAAATACTGCTGCAGGACTCAATCAACAAAGATTCGCAGATACATTAGAGACAACATTTAAAATGGCTGATGCTAATGCTGATAAAGCATTTAAATTTGTTGGAGCTGCTGGAAAAACACAGAAAGGATTAGATGCTTTAGCAGGACAAGTCGGCCCTAATGATCCTAATTATGTAGCTTATAGTCGCTTTGTTAATGAAGATGTCCCTGCAATGGTTACTGAAATTATTAGAACTGGTGGTGCAAATTCTACGAATGCTCAAAAAGCAATCGCTTTTAAACAAGCATTTGATGATAATATTGTGAGTAATCCAGAACTTGCAAAAGCTAATTATCAAGAACTGAAAAAAGTTTATCGCGGAATTGGAAAAACTATCTCAAAAGGAATAACTCAAACAAGAAAAAGCATTAAAAATGGAACTGTTGAACAGGAAGGACAAGAGCCACCTGCTGGTACTGTTTTTATGATAAGGCCTGATGGATCTCAGGCTGTGGTACATGAAGAAAATATACAAGAAGCTTCTTCTCCGCCTAATAATTATAAATTGGTAAAATAATATGGCTAAATCATATCCAGATTTTTCTAAACCAAAAAATAAAAATGAATCTGATTATCCTGATTTTTCTAAACCTAAAGAACAATCTCAAGAACCTTTTCTTGCAAAAGCTGGAAGATTAGCAGAACAAAATATTTCTGATCCAATAATGTCTGCTGCGTTAGGAGGTGTTCAAGGAATCGCTAATATTCCGGCCGGATTAGCAAATTTGCCAATAAAGGGAATTAACGCTATTTCTGGAAGTAATATACCAGAAATTCCGCGATTTAATGTGGCCCCAAAAAACTCTGCTTCAACAATCGGAGATATAGGATCTATGTTTATGGGTCCTGGATTATTAAGATTAGGTGGCGAAGGATTGGCAGCTGGACGAGCTGCTATGAAAAATCCGATGATTGAACGCGCAATTGAAAATGCTAAAAATATATTTAGTAAATCACCTGTTTCTGCTAACACTGCAGGGACAATAGCTGGAAGCTCTTTATTGGGAGGCGCCTATTCTCCTGAAAATACTGGATTAGGAATGGCCGCAGGAGCAGGATTACCTATTGCTGGAAAAGCAATAAATCCATTGGTAAATATCGTAAAAGATGCCTTTAATAAAGTAAATCCTAAGGAAATAGGAAAATCAGTTCAAGCAGCGCATGATGCATTAAAAGATTCAGCATCTAATTTATATAATACTGTTTCAAAAGAAGCGACCAATAGAGGGGTAGATAAAGTTCCAATAGATAAATCTTTGGTTGATGAAATGTCTCGGTATTTGCCCAAGACAAGGGCTACTTTGAAATTAATAAATGAAGCAGATAAAGGTGATTATTCTGCATTAAGAAAAGCACAGTCTGAGTTATGGAATAGAGGAACTAAGAAAAAATCATCTGCTTTGGCGTCAGATAGAGATGCAGGTGAGGAAATGCTTGATTTAAGGGACAGAATGAATGAAGCGGTTGGAGAACATTTTAAAAAGACAGGAAACGAAGATTTAAGTAATTTACTAGATGAAGCGAATAAAAAACATTATGAACTTAAAAAAACTTATTATTCTCATCCTACTATTAGTAAGTTGGTTCACAAAGAAACAAGGGAAATACCTAAAAATATTTTAACTACTCTTTCTAAAGATTCTGTTCCAATGGAAAGATTAAGGAATGCTAATCCATTAATTTCAAAAAATATAGAACTAGCGCAGAATAAGAAAAATGCTTTAAAGAAATTAAAATATTTAGGAGTTGGCGGTGCAGCTACGGTTGGAGGAATGGGAATTGGTGGCTTATATAATAAGGCAAAACAAGTAGGAAATATGTTGACACAATAGTAAACTAGATAAAATTATCACAAGGAAGTGATATAAATGACAACCACGCTTGCGCTAGGTTTCGATCCAATATGGTCGAATTTCAATATTTTTGGTGTATCCGCTGGCGGAGCTCAGCTATTTTCTACTGATAGTTTAAATCCTAGTGTTCAAAAATTCATATTTTCCGATCCTGCTGGTATTTTTCCTTACACTGATCCTATTTTATTTGATGCTAATGGTAATGCGCCGGGACCATTTTATTTTCTATTGGATTCATTAAATCCGACTAGTCTTTATAATTTGCTTTTAAAAGATGCTCAAGGCAATACAATTTGGGAAGTATTGAATTATTATCCTTCTCTTGGTTCTGGTGGAAGTGTTACAACTGCTATTAATCTTGATAATTTAATAGTTAATAATGTGATGTGGAGAAATGTTGGGGTTCCAACTACTGGAAGCGCCACACCTATTTCTATAACAAATCCAATCACCGCAATGGCGCCTGGCGTTCATGATGGATTATCGGCAGAAGCGGGAATTGCTCAACCTTATGGACCTGATATTTATCTTATAAAAACAAATGCAACGGCTTTGGAAACGGTAACTTTTGTTCCTTTTGTACTTGGATCAGCTGCTTTAACGCCTGATGTAACGCCACTTGAATATGTGAATAGTAAGGTCACAGGAGCAGGCACTGAGACATATCGTTATTTTCTATATCCCATTAATGCAAAAGCGCAAAGTTTAAGTGGGCAGCCTGTTACATTCACAATTTGGGCACAAGGCGTTAGCGGAACGCAAACTATATTACTTGAATTTGCGCAATTTTTTGGAAGTGGCGCAGGCGCTAGTCCAACTGTTGTTACGCCTATTCAAACATTTGCATTAAGTAATAGTTGGGCAAAATATACGGTTTCTGTAACATTGCCAAGTGCTGCAACTAATAATTTAGGTCCTTGCAGAAATGATGGGATATTTTTACGAGTTAGTTTGCCAACAACTACCACCTATGAAATTAATTTTACAAAACCATCTTTGTATTTAGGTAATGTTGCGCCTGCTACTGATTTTATAAATTATGACACTATTGATGCTGCTATAAATACGCCAAGAACAGGTGATATAAGAACCTCGTTAAATAATTTTCTATCTGGATATGTCAATATGAATGATGGGACTATTGGGAGTCCATCATCATTAGCAACGACCAGAGCAAGCAGTGATACATTTCCTTTATATAATCTTTTATGGAATTCTATAATCAATGCTTGGGCGCCAGTTACAGGAGGTCGTGGAGCAACGGCTGTTCTTGATTTCGTGGCTAATAAGCCAATTGCATTAACAAAAGCATTGGGTCGTGTTTTTGCTGGAACTCTTAATACTGAAATATTGCAAAATATTACCGTTACAGCTCCTGCTCCTCCAACAACAAGCATTGGCGTTACAAGCTCAGTCGGATTTGGACTAAATGTTCCTGTTATATTTGTAACAAATGGAACATTAGCTGGAGGTCTTACATTAGCGCAAGGATCAACAACAAATTCTATTACATATTATGCCAATATAGTTGATTCGACGCATATTAGCGTTTCTTTAACGCCAGGTGGATCTTTAATAACGATTACGGCAGCGCCAACTGGAGCAACAAATACAGTCCAAGTGACACCATATCAATTAGGTCAATATCTTGGTGAAGAATTACATACATTATCTACTGCAGAATTGCCTGCTCATACACATCCTGCGCCAAGTGGTGCTAATAATTTTATGACAGATAAAGGAACTGGATTTGCTTTATCTGCAGGAAATAGAGCTGATTTCCAACCAGCAACTGGAAGTACAGGAAGTGGTGTAGCACATAATATTTTACAACCAACAACATATATGAACGTATTTATTAAGCTATAAAATTTTAATTAAAAGGAGCCAAGGATGGCTATTTTAAATTTACAAACAATACCGCCATTGGATGGAAATACTTACACTGGACCGACGCGTACCATGGCCGGTGTTGCAAGAACATTGCAGCCTTCATTGGACACGCAATACGGGGAATTAATGCGATGGATTTATGTAGGGGTCACTGGAAATTTATCATATGTAAAATGGGATGGAACGACTGAAACTTTAGTCGGATTAGCAGCAGGTGTATTTCATCCAATATATTCTGTTATGATAAATTCAGTTGGGACAACAGCAACAAGCATAGTAGTTGGGAGCTAATAAAATGACTCAAATGTTTGCGATACATACAAATTCTATGCTTCCTCCATGTCGAGTAGTTTCTACATCAAATCAAACTGGAACATATAATAATGGACCTTTGAATAGTTTTTTAGGAGCGACATTTACTTACACTTCAGCGGGCGCTCTTACTATTGACAGTGTTGTTCTTTCGGTTGGAAATCGTGTTTTATTACAAAATCAAACGAGTGGTTTTCAAAATGGCATATATGTGGTTACAGTAGCAGGTGATTCCATTACTCAAGCAGTTTTGCAACGCGCACCTGATTTTCAATCAATAGAACAAATGAAAGCTGGCTCCTTTGTTCCTATAGGTGCCGGAACAGTTAATGCAGGATTTCATTTTACATTGGTTGAACCTATTCCATTAATTTTAGGAACAAACAATATTACTTTCATTCAGGCTTAATTTTTTAAAAGGAGTTTCAAAATGGCTAGTTTTCAACAATACAATATTTCACCCTGGTTAACTCCAGTTCGTCTATGTTCAAATGTTAACGTTTCCGGTACGTATAATAATGGTGCTCAAAATAATGGTGTTGGAGCAACGCTTACTGTTGCTGCAAGTTCATTAACTGTTGACAGCGTTGTTGCTGCAGTTGGTGACCGAATTTTATTGCAAGGACAGACATCAGCCAATCAAAATGGTGTTTATGTCGTTTTAAGTATTGGCACAACTGTTGTATTGCAACGTGCTGCTGATCAACAAAGTATTGAACAATTTAAAACAGGACAATATGTAACAGTTGGCGCTGGTACTGCATTGGGAGGCACAGCTTTCGTATTGGTTGAATCTTTGCCCGCAATATTAGGTATTAATAATCAAAGCTGGATAGATGCATCTTCTGCAGGAAATATAACATTACCAACCATTGCAAATCATCTTGCTGTATTTACCGGTACTGCTGGTCAAATGGGCGAAGATGTTGCAACGGCAATTAATGGCGGCAATATTCAAGCGGGTCTTTCTGGAACAGCTGGAACGTTGGGATCATTTCCAGCGGCTGCAACTAGTGGTGAACTACTTTTAGCTGCAGTTACTAATAGTGCTGGTAATTTTAATACTACAATTAGTAATGCTTCATCGGTTGGCCAATCGCAAGTAGTTTCTATTCCAGATAGCGGATCTGCAACTGCTAATTTCATTTTAAGTAAAAGTTCGTCAGCGACTCAGCATATCACGTCAGGAAATTTACAAGTTGATGCTGGAAATCTTATTGCTGGACTTGCAACGGGCGGACAAATTGGTACATTGCAGTTATTTCCAACGACAACAACGACAGGTAGTTTACGTTTAATTTCCGCAGCTAACGGCGGCAATTTTAACGTTGACATTACTAATGCATCATTTGGCCAAGCAACTGTAATTACAATTGCTGATCCAGGTGCAGCTACTGCTAAGCCTTTAATTAGTGGTGCTGCTGTTGTTTCTGGTAATTTCCCGCAATTTAGCGGAACAGCCGGATTAGTTGTTGATAGCGCGCTTGCTGTTAATAAAGTTTTATTTAGCGGTATTGCATCGCCTGACCAATCACCTGATCTCGTATCATTTGATGTTACGGTTGGCCAAGCTGCGCTTGCTGCTGGTGGTTCTGTTACTCTTGTCACATCAAGTGGTTCCAAACAATACAAGATACGTCAGTTATTTTTAAATTCTGGTGGTACAAACTTCTCTGGTGGCGGTGGCGATAGATTAGGGCAAGTAACAGATGGAACAACTGTCTATTCAGTAGTACCTGCTGCCAATATGCAGGCACTCACGAATACAGTTTGGGGTGGCACTGCAATTCCATTCCCAGCATCTGCTGCTATCTTTACTTCAACTGTTGCTGGTGCCAACTTAAGCTTCAAATATTCTGGCGGTGCTACAGATTATACTGCTGGATCATTGCGTATCAGTGGCATTGTTGAACGTGTTGCTTAATGATTAATATTTTGAAATAGGGGAAGATTTATCTTCCCCTATCAAAATAAATGGAATTATTTTATGAATTGGGCATCAGGATTTATTACTCAAATAATTTACGCAACATTGGCAAATTCTGTTGATGATTCATTTGCTCTTTTAACAGAAAACAGCCTCAATATATTAACTGAAACTGGATTTGATATAGATATCGAACATTAAATTTCATAAGGATATGAAATCATGGCAGGAATTAAAATTTCGGCACTTCCAGCGGTACCATCAGCCGCAACGACTGATATTTTTCCTGTCGTTCAAGGTGGCGTTACATATAAAGAAACATTAGCACAAGTTCAAACAGCATTTGGATTTACTGGTGGTATATTACAAATGTCTGCTGGTGGCACTGCTGCAAATCTTGCAGCTGATAATGGTGCTATTGTTTATTCTACGGCTTCGGCATTAGCATTATTAGCTCATACCGCAACTGCAAATCAAGTAGTCTTATCTGGTGCTGCTAGTGCTCCATCATTTTCAACAGCAACTTATCCTGTAACTACCACAATTAATCAATTGCTTTTTTCAACCAGTAATAATGTTATTGGAGCATTAACAGCAGCAAATAGTGCTTCTTTAGTATCAACAAGCGCTGGCGTTCCTATTTGGTCAAGCTCGATGACAAATGGACAAGTCATTTTAGGATCTACTGGAGCAACGCCTGTTGCTGCAACTATTGGCTCAAGTGGAAATATATCTCTTACAACAGGCGCGGGAACATTAAGTATCGGAACATCAGGATTTGCAAGCTTTGTTTGGAATGATTTACCAGGAACATCTGTTACAGCATCTGGCAATAATGGATATATTATTTCTAATGCTGGTCAATCAACAGTAACAATTGCAGCAACTGTTACTGAAGGTTCTATTATCGCTATTGCAGGAAAAGGCGCTGCAGGTTGGATATTGCAAGCAAATGCTGGACAAACTATCCATTTTGGAAGTTCTGCAACAAGTGTTGCTGGATCATTAACATCTACTAATCAATGGGATTGTGTAGAAGTAATTTGTGTTACTGCTAATACGACTTTTACTGTTAAAAGTGCTGTTGGTAATTTAACAGTAGCTTAATTTTAATAAAAGGAATTATTAATTATGGCAACAAATAATAGTATTAATGATACTGAAGTGCCACCTTATCTAGCAAAAGCAGGCGGAACAATGGCTGGCGCTATTAATATGGGAAGCCATCAAATTAATGCTGTGTCTGATCCAACACTTGCTCAAGATGCCGCTACTAAAAATTATGTCGATTTAAATGCACTTAATGGAACATCTGTTTACGCAGCAACAACCGGTAATTTAACAGTTACTCAATCAGGCGCAGGTGTTGGTGCTACATTAACAAATAATGGCGCTCAAGCAACATTTGCTCTAGATGGTGTAAATCCTCCTCTTAATTCAAATGTATTAGTAAAAAATTTAGCCGCTCCTCAGAACGAAGGAATTTATACCGTAACCAATGTAGGATCTGGTGCTTCTAATTGGGTTTTAACGCGAGCAAATTTTTATGATACAACAACTGATATTAACAGTACGGGTTTAATTGTAATTCAGAATGGTTCAACGCTTGCTGGAACCGCTTGGTATAATGCTGCAACAATTGTAACTGTCGATACAACTGCTTTTAGTTTTTCTCAATTTGGTAATATCGTATTTCCAATTACACTTGCAAATGGTGGAACTAATGCGAGTTTGACAGCTAGTAATGGCGGTATATTTTATTCAACAGCGTCAGCTGGCGCAATTTTTGGTGGCACTGCAACTGCAGGACTTGCTTTATTATCAGGCGCAAGTACTACTCCTTCTTGGTCAACAAGTCCTCCAATCACTCAAGTTAAAGTACAAACATTTAATGCCGGAACTTCTACTTATACTCCAACAGCAGGCACAAAATTTTCTTTAGTAGAACTTGTAGGTGCAGGCGGATCTGGCGGTGGCGTTTCGGCATCTGCAGGAAATGGAGCAGGCGCCTCAGGTGGAGGAGCTGGTGGGTATTGCAGAAAACTTTACACAATTGCGTTAATTGGTGCAAATGCAACAATTGTAGTTGGAGCTGGTGGAGCAGCACCTGCGGCTGGTGCTAATAATGGAAATGCAGGTGGAAATTCTACTTTTACTCCAGCAGGAGCAGGTGTCGTATTAACTGCTAATGGAGGAGGTGGTGGAGTTGCAGTAGCGGGAGCAGCTGGTGCAAGTGCGACAAATTCTGGCGGAACGACTGGCGGTACTGCAAGTAATGGAGATATTAATGTTGCTGGCGGATTAGGTTCTGATGGATGGGCATTGGCCGGTGGTGTTATGGCATCCGGTGGTGCCGGAGGAATAACACCTTTTGGAGGTGGAATAGGAATGGGAACTACTACTACAAATGGAAATGGAAGTCCTGGGACTGGATATGGAGCGGGTGGACAGGGTGCTTTTGCGACTAGTGCAAATAGAGCTGGTGGCGCGGGAAAAGATGGGGTAGGGTACGTATTTGAATTTATTTCTGTTTAATTTAATCAAAAGGAAAATAAAATGGCTCGTCAACCAGATCATCATAAAAAAGCTTCAAAACATATGGAAAAAGCAGCGCATCATCATGCTAAAGCTAAAGAACATATGGAAAAAGTGCATGAGGCTAAAGAAGTAAAAATGATTAAAAAATTGAGTAAGATGCATAAGAAAAAGTAATAATGTTGAAAAGGAGGAATAAATTCCTCCTTTAAAATTTATGCCCAAGATTGGAATCGAACCAACGACCTATTCGTTACGAGTGAATTGCTCTACCAACTGAGCTACTTGGGCGAAGATTTTAATTTCTTATCCCTGTATCTCTTGTTTCGTTCCTTCTGCATTTCAGGTTTTTCTTTATAATGTTCTGTTTTTTTGTTTTTATAATATTCTTTATTTTTATCTCTATAATTTTTTGAATATTTTTTATCTTTTTCTTTTTGACAAAGTTTACAACGAATATATTCACGCTTTTTTATTGTAATTATTCTAATTGATTCACCAGATAAAAATCCATGGATATCGCAATTAAATTTATCCAACATATCTATTCAATGCTTTCATAAATTCTTTTCCGTCTTTTGTAAGGGAAGATAATGTAAGTGGAGTATGCCAATTTTTTGTTTCTTTCATAAAAATTCTAATATCCTTACTAACTTTATCTACAAATGCTATTTGCTCCATATCTATATAAAAAGTATCTGTTATTTTTTGTAGCATTATTCATTCTCCAAAAATAAATTATTTTAAGGCATCTTCTTCTAAATATTTTCTATAATTACCAATTGCTTCATAAATTTGATCTACTGAAGCTTCTTCAATTAAATAGGCTATTTGCCGTAAATGTCTTTGTAGTAAATTCTCAGTTATAGTTTCTGGAACAAACCAAACTTCTTTATCTGTTGCTTGAATAGCAATATATTTTTCTAAAGCTTCAAGTTTTTTTATATTAATTATTTGCTGTATAGTGTCTTGCATTATTTTATTCCTTCTCTTTAAAATCCTTAATATCAATTAAATTATTTTCCATTAAATAAATTAATGCTTTTGCTAAACAATTTGATAAATTTTCATCATAAATGCCCGGCTTAATTAACTTTAAATTAAAAAATATGCTTTCCGGATTGAATTCCATTGTATCGCAATAATAATTTGCAATATATCTTATAACTGGAATTGATCTTTTAATAAGCTCGAAACAAAAGTTATTAAATGGTTCATCTTTTTTGATATCTATAAAAGCAGGCAATAATTCGAAAAGTTCACCGGATGTGAATGCTGAGAAACTCTCTTTAACTAAATTATTATCTGTTTCATATCCATATCCACCTAAAAATTCATTTGATTCAAGAATAGATTGATCGGTATAATTTAACTGCAATATTTTTGGATAATTATTGTATCCATCAAATATACCTTCTAGTATTTCTGGCTCATTTTTTTTATCTATATATTCAACCCAATATAAATGACTTTCTTGTTTTATTCCTAATTCTTTCAATTTTTTAGATAAATATAACGAGCAAACTAATTCTTTAAATTTCATTATTAATCTCCAAAACTATTCTTTTATGCTTTCTTCCATTTATTCTTTCTTTATCTTTTTTTAGCGCTATTAATTCATTTTTAACATAATTTTTTGCTTCTTCTAATGTTAAAAAAGAAATTCCGACATCATGCCAAAAATCAAACATGTGGTTTTTTTTAAAACAATCAAATCTTCCGTCATATCTTTCTATGATTCTGTATTTCATCCTTCTACCTCAAATGAGATTGTTTTTATAAATAATGAATGCGATGAATAATCAAAATAACTATTTTCAGCTCTTTCTTTTGAAGAATACACCTCTCCGCAATGAATTTTATTGTTCTCATGTTTATAAATATTAACCCAATAAGTTTTTGTTTTTTGGGCCATAAATAAATCTTCAGCAGATTTTTCAGAATAATAAGATCCATCTCTATGATAATGACTTAAATACTCATTATGTTCTATTAGTGCTACTATTTGATTATCTTTTGCTGCTATTGGAAAATATGCTATTTGTAATACTTTTCTACCGTCTCTTGTTACAATAGGATCACCAGCAAGAGCACGCTCGAGATTGAATGGAATTAATTCTTTTTCAGTCATTATTCATCTTCCAATAATTTTAAATGTGCTTGAACATCATGTTTATATTTAATCAAGAAATCGATAATTGGATCAACGGCTGCAGCAAAGCCATCTATCTGTCCTTTATTATGAGAACGCGATACTATTTTTTTTAATTCTTCTTCTGTCATAAATACCTCAAATCCAATGGCATTATTTCGCATATATTTGATATTATTTCTCTATCGAGAATTGCTAGACTATTTTCTAGTTCATGTATTAATATTTCTTTTTCAGAAGGATTATTTTTCAACATGATTAGAAAATTTTTCAATATTTCATAATTACATTCTAATACAACACCTTTTTCAGGATTTTCTATATTTGATTTCATTTCTAAAATTTTCATAATATTACACACCTACTATTTATTATTTTAATTTCTTCTGGACTATTTCTATCTAATCGAGTTAATGATTTTTTACGAAAAAATCTTGATTCATTGGGCTTTGTCTTTACTTCTTGAATTGTTATTGGATCATAGTGTTTTAGTTTTTTTGTTCTTGCTTTCATTGTTTATCCTTTAATACATAATATTTGTTTCAATGTATGAACAATTTCAACTAAATCTTCTTGATTTTTCATTACTGTATCAATTGATTTATACGACTCTGGTATTTCATCAACAATTCCAATATCTTTTCTACATTCAACACCAGAAGTTTGTTTCAATATATCTTCTAAAGTAAATTTTTTTCTAGCAGCAGTGCGACTCATACTGCGACCAGCGCCATGGGAGCAAGAACAAAATGAATCTAAGTTACCTTTACCTTTTACGATATATGATTTTGTTCCCATGGAACCAGGAATTATGCCATATTGTCCTTCGCGAGCTGAAACAGCCCCTTTTCGAGTAATCCATATATTTTTATCGAAATGATTTTCTCTTTGAGTAAAATTATGATGACAATCAACGCGGAACATTACCATCGATTCTGTTCCTTTATCTTCGCCATAAATATGGAAAGATATATTTTTTAAAATTCTAATCATCATTTCATTTCTATTTTCTTTTGCATAATCTTGCGCGTGCAATAAATCTATTAGATATTCCTCAAATTGAAGTGTTCCTTGAGCTAAATAAGATAAATCTGGATCTGGAAGATTTATAAAATATGTTTTCATTATTGATTTTGCTTTATCAATGTGAGATTCAGCTAATGTTTTCCCTAGGTTTCTACTTCCACTATGCAACATCACCCAGGCATTATTATCTTCGTCACCACAAATTTCTATAAAATGATTTCCGCCGCCAAGAGTTCCAATTTGTAACGCTGCTTTTTTGCTTAAATTCATTTTACTGGCAATCATCTCTATTCTTTTATTTAAATCATTATTAGAATTAAAACCAACAGGAATAGATCTTTCAATTGATGAACGTAATTCATTTAATGAATCACCAAAAATATCAATCTTAAAAGGAAGTTTTACGGCACACATTCCGCAACCAATGTCCACTCCTACAGCAGCAGGAATAATAGCACCTTGCGTTGCAATTACTGTACCAACAGTAGAGCCTTTTCCGGCATGGGCATCTGGCATAACTGCGACATGATGAAAAATAAATGGAAGATTAGCTATATTTTTTAATTGAATAATTGCTTCTTCTTCAATATCATCAGTCCATACTTTTATAGGTCTTAATGTATCAGAAATTATTTGCATTAATATATTTCCTTAAAAGGTGATACCGTAAAGGGATTTCACCTTCAACCTCTCTTGTTACTCTATGACAAGATTTATTCATTAATAGTCATTGGCTTGGCATTAACTATTTACTTTACATCCACATCCGCCAAGTCATGTCAGTGTTGTCTCATAGATTTCGCCTAATGGCACAATAAGAGGCTCTTCGATCAATATTTATATATTGTCTTTTTGAGCTTCCGGTATCATAAATTTTTAATATCTATTAATTCATCGGATTGCTGATTGACTATATCAATAACTAACTTTTCAATAGTTTCCCTAGAATATATTGGTCCAAAATCTCGCCAATTCATCTGTAGTTGTGAAAACCATTTAGCCAAGTCAACCAATACAAGTAATTGTTTTTCAGTTATTTTCATAATTCATTTATCGTATATAGTAGGAATTAAAATGGTATATCATGATCAAATAAATCATTTTCATGTGTAAAGCTTTCTTTTGTTTTTGAAACAGGAGCATGATTAACAGATTTATTTACAATATAATCTTGAACAGCATTCTTATCAGGATAATTTCCACCGCCCTCTTTTGGCTGGCCTTTTTGTAAAATAATATAAGCCATCCCCATTTTACCTATACAATCTTCTGCTTCAAATGATCCCGATAAATATTCTTTATCTAATCCTACGCTATCGCAAAAATGTTTTATTTTATACAACATATTTTTTGTACTGACAAGATAATCAAATATAATTCTTACTCCACCATTTGTTCTTTCCCATATCTTTAATTGCAGCTCAATCATTGGATTGCCGGATTTGGAAGTTTTTTGTGTGGCTTTTGTTACTTCAAAAGAATACTCACCTTCTTCCATGAAGTTTAAAGCTTTTATTTGTTCTTCACTCATTGGTTCAAATGCAAAACTCATGCTGCCTCTCCCTGTATTTTATTTTGTAACTGTACAATTACTTTATTAATATATTCTCTGTTCATTTCTTCCAAAGTAACGCATTTAGCATTAGTCAATACTTTATTGACTCGCTCTTCAGAAATATTTAGTAATGCGGTTAAACGATTAAATTCCACTATTTGTTCTTTAGTTGCAAGTTCTTCTGTTTTTGCTTCACGTTTAAATATTCCTTCACCAAATAAATTTTTAATCACTTCATAGCTTTCTTCAAAGTCTAATGAATCACCAGTTTTCATTTCAGTATATCTAGACTTTTTAATGAATAACTTTCTCTTATTGCCAAACATCTTTAGATTCCACACACTTCCCAATGAATAAGCCATTTTGTCTGTTATATCATAAGTTTTTTCAACTTCAACATTTTTCTCATATTTTGTCTTTTCATGTGCGGTAACTAAAACATTCATATCAAGGCGAGATAATAATATTCCTAATTGAAATGTCATGCGTTTAGCCTTTGCAAGGTTAGCGCCAAATTCTGTACCTTCATTATCCTTTTTTTTACCTAATCGATCAGCTTCTATTTGAGATAACCAACCATATGGAAATGATATTGAATCAATCACAAGAGTTTTATAAGTATGTTTCGTGGATATAAGACTTTTAACTTCTTCTATGATTTCACTTAATTCGGTTAAATAAACCAAATCTCCGCCATTATCTCTAATCATTTTTACAAATTGCGGATGGTCTTCTAAACCTTCAGTATCAATGTAATAAGTATCAGGAAAGCTACAACACATATGCGTCTTTCCAGACCCCTCACTCGCAAACACTAAAGCTTTTAATCTGGGCTCTCTAACTTCTGGTTTCTTTGCACGTAACGCCATATATCACCTCAAATATTAGTAATCTCAATCCAACAAACATAACTTGTTATAAAAAAAACAATCAGTAATGCAAAACAAACAAAAACATCCACAACATGAAATGATTTATTTACTTCCTTTGCGCATAATCTTTCCATTTAATCATCCTCCAATATATCCAATGTATAATTAAAAATTTCTTCCATCGTTGAATCGTAATAATCCATTGCATTAGTTTTTATTGTATCGAAAAGTGTATTTACGTCGGCTTCGCCTCGTAATGTTTTCTTCAATAAATTAATTGTTTGATCAGAATGTTTAGCATCGGTTATGCAACAGAACTCATCATGTTTGAATGTATCTATCAGATAGGAAACTAATTCTTGCTTGTCACCAATAGATAAATCTTTGTAATCTCTATAGCCGTAACTGCATATGAGGGATTTGGTGAACTTTAAAACATCAGATGTCTTATAAGAAGTATGTATCATTTTAGTCATTCCTTTGACAATTTGAATTGTTCTCATGAACAACTTCACACATTGGGCAATATATTTCGTCTTCAACTAATAAAGAATATTGCTTATTTATAAATAATTGATGTAACATATTTATGTTCATATAAACTCCTTGAAGTTTTTTTTATGACAGCCCCAACGATGCTTGAACATCTTGGGGCAATCTGTTTAAGTTAATGTTTCATTATAAATCCCAATACCGACATAATTAATCCAGAACAAACAACCATCATTGTTCCCATTTTTATTAGTAATCTTAATTCTAAATCCTTTAAATCATTTTTTGTTGCCAATGTATTATCTATTAACTTTGCCATTTCCTCAGCTTGAAACTCTGCGTGCTTTCTTGGAATTCCTACGGCTTCAGCACTTTTTGTGTATTTTAGTGTATCGAACAGTGCTGCCATATTTTTTATCCCTCCAATGTGTTGAAATAAATAAAAATAAATCCAAATAAAAATATAGCTAGCAAAGGTGAAAAACTAAAAATACCCAATCCTACTAAGAAAACTGTTGTATATGCTATAAATAGCATTTATTTACTCCTCATTTTCTGTTATACATTTATCTCATCAAAAGTTTTTTTAGTTATACTTTTTTCTAAAATATCTTTTACATATTCTTGTAAACTTATTTCTTTTTGTATGGAAAGTATTTTTAATTTTTTCCAACAATCATTAGTTACACGTAATGAAATATTTTTTAAATCTTTTTCTCTTGTCATTTAATTGTTTCCTATAAAAACGTGTAAAGTTGACAACAACAATTATACCAAGGTATCAATCATTGTCAACAGTGCTATTCATTTTTTTTTCATATTTTTTTCTGTGTGTTTCTAAACAATCTTTAATAATCTGCATCATGGACATTTCCTGCTCCGCTGCTAATTTCTTTAAAAAAATCCATGTGTCTTTTGGAATCCGTATGCTGAAAGCCTTTACTTGTTGCATGTTTATCGTCCTTTTTTAATTATATATTGATATATACCAATGTATCACGTACGATGGTTTTCCACAACGTTATTAACTTATTTTGTGAATAAAATATAGAAAGGATTCTATAAAATGGATAAATTCAATCAATACAGAGCGATAAAAAATCTCTTATTAAAATACGGGTTTAATTTCAAAATGCATAAAGATTATGAGAAGTTTATTAATGAATTAATAGAGATATTGGATCTTTAAAGGATAGGGGGGATGCGACTCCCCCTAAAGGATTATTAACAATCAATCTGACTGAGCTATTATAGTAATCCAGCAAGGATTTGCAAGGGTTATGGGCTCAAAGGAATTATAAATGATAAAGGTATTTTTTGATGGCTCGTGCATTCCAAATCCAGGTGGTGTGATTAGTTATGGAGCAGTTATTAAACAACATGAAAAAATTATATACGAAATATCCAAAAAAATTAACATTCCTTCAATAAATTCTACCAATAATGTTGCTGAGTACTGTGCTTGTATAGCGGCTTTAAAATATCTTATTTTTAAATCACTCAATACCTATGAAATTTATGTTTTTGGAGATTCAAAATTAGTTATTAACCAAATGGCAGGCATATGGGAAATAGGAGAAGGAAAGTACACAAAATATGCTGATATAGCCAAAGATTTACTATTTCAATTTTCAAATATCCATTTTGAATGGATTTCTCGAGAACGCAACCACCATGCTGATTCTCTAGCAAGGAAAGCATATGGAATTTGAAGATAAACTTTTAGCAGAAATGGAAAAATCCGATATTTTTATTGAAGGAACTATCAATTGGGCGACAGATGAATTTCAGCGATTTTCATCAAAAAACCATTGGAATAGAAAGAGACATTTATTTGTAGTGTTATTTCACGGAGGAGCATCTTTCGGAGATTGGAGAGATCCTGTTAATTGGAAAACTGTTTGGGAAAAATCCTGGAAAGAACTATCTTTTAATGAAAAAAGAGCTCGCGAAGAACATGTTTTGCGTCTTAAAAGAGAAAAAGAATTATTGCGAGCGCACGCCATTTGGCGTGCTGAGTTATTTCTTTCTCATCAAACATTCCTAGGTCCAACCTGTAAAGAGGCCTCTCAGGAACACTTCTATATTATTTCTAAGAGGATCATTCCTTATGGCGCATATCAGTGCAGATCTTATCTTATTTTACCAATACATGACATTAATGGCGCTTTGCAATCTCTTCAATATATTAAAAAAGATGGTTTCAAAAGATTCAAAAAACATGCTTCTCCAAAAAATGGATTTATCCTTTTAGGAGATAAAATTATAACCAAAGATGATACTTTATGGATATGCGAAGGATGGGCAACAGGATGCTCTATTTATGAAACCATTAACCAGCCAGTAGTGTGCTCCTTAGGCGCTTCCAATATGGAATCAGTCGCCTATCAATTACGTTTAAAATATCCGGAAAATCGCATGGTTATTTGTGCTGATAATGATGCCCATTTACCAGAAAATATTGGTGTAGTTATTGCAACAAAAGCCGCTAAAAATAGCGGATCTCTTTTGAGAATTCCCAATTTTGATAATTTTTCTTCTTTAAATAAAAAATTAACTGATTGGAATGATTTATTTTGTATCGCAGGAATCGAAGAAACTGAAAAACAACTTTTAAACTTAAGGATATAAATATGGATATCAAAGATAAGTTGAAAAATGGAAATATTATTAATTCAAATCAAAATGTTAAATCACTTAGAGAAAATATTGAATTAGAAAAAATTAAATCAATATCTTATGAAGAATTAATTTCATCAACACTTAATCCAATGGAATATATTCTTTATCCATGGTTACCAACCCAAGGAATTGCTTTTATTTATGCATCGACCGGTGTTGGTAAAACTTTATTTACTTTAAATGTAGCTTATGCCATTGCGGGGGGGGGGTACTTTTTTAAAATACAAATGTCCGAAACCACGTAAAGTTTTATATATTGACGGCGAAATGGCTTTTAACCAAGTACATTCTAGATTTATGGATGTTGTTAAACAACAGGGCCCGTTATATGTCCCAAATATGTTCCATCTTTTAACCCCTGATAAAATACTGCCCTATAAACTTCCCAAAATATGTGATCATAATGGACAAGAATTTTACAACAATTTCATAAAAAATAATGGAATAGAAGTTTTAGTAATAGATAATTTATCCATGCTTTCTGCTATTGATGAAAATAATTCCGAGCAATGGAAAATTATCCAGGATTGGTTAATCCATCTTAGATCGATAGGTATAACAACATTAATCGTTCACCATTCAGGTAAAGACATCAAAGGATATCGTGGGACATCCAGAATGATGGATTGTGCTGATACAGCCATTTCTTTACAACCATTAGCTGAAGACAATCTTGAAAATGAAAACATTAATATCCGTAAATTCAAAATTATTTATTCTAAAGCTCGTTCATTTGGTGGTACCGATTCATTGCCACTTGAAGTTTCTCTCTCATCCGATGGATGGGGATTCCAATCCATAGAAAAGACCAATTTAGACTTTGTTGTTGAAAGAATGAACATAAAAGTTGCCCAAAAGGATATTGCTAGTGAATTGGGAAAGAGTCGTCCATACATCAATAAGCTTGTTCAAAAAGCCCGCAAATTGGGATTGATAATAGATTAACTATTATTTTCGATGGGGCATTATGAGCTCTTGGTTAACTTAGTTCTCATAATGCCTCGAAACCCTTGGTACGCCTGCATTGTAAGGAATTAACCTCTTGGTTAATTTTAGGTTAATTTGTGGTTAATCTCATGGTTAATTTGATTCACCGATTAACCTCTAATTAACCATTAATTAACCACCATGGTTAACTCTCTATCTTATTGATATATATATATATATTATATAATTATATACGCGAGTTAACCTGTATTAGAGAACGAGCCATAAAGCATTTAGGTTAACTAGAAGGATTAACTAATATGAAAAGATCATGGATTGATAAAAAAAGCCGGATTTGTACATTAATAAAACTCATTTCAGAAAGAGACGGAGGCGATGATAAAAAGTTCTTGGATGAATATACAGATGATGTTATAAAAAAGTACAAGAATAACCTGGATGAAGCATTAGCTTGCTTCGAAAATCTCTATAAAAATTAATGTTCTACGTGGAACAAGGAAGTTCTAATGGAAATAGAAAAGCAATACCAATTCACTCATAAGGGGAGAAAGTTCAAAACAAAATACTTTGCAGCGCTTGGAGCGCTATATGGAGAGGAGGCCAAGGATGGCTATTGCAAAACCCAAGAAGGTGACATTTCCGAAAGAAGAGCAAGAACAGATCAACTTCGTGACATGGTTAGAAAAAAATAACATTGTGCATTTCGCAATTCCCAACGGGGGAAAGCGAAACCTACTGGAAGCCTTCAAATTTAAGCGCTGTGGCGTTAAAAGTGGAATCCCTGACGTTTGCATTCCTATTGCTTCGCAACCTTATCACGGTCTTTATATTGAGCTTAAACGTGTTCGTGGAGGTGTTATTTCAGAAAGCCAAAAGGAATGGCAGGAAAAATTGCGAAAAAATGGATATTGTTGCGAGATAGCGAAAGGGTCTGAAGAAGCAAAATCTATTGTCAGAAATTACTTGAAACTATACAATGACATTGCACTTGCAGCTAACTCGTAGGTGCAACTCCTCGTTTTGTATCTACACCTTAGGTCAGTATTTGATCATAGCCTTCCTGTTCTGGAGGGCTTTATTTTCAATGGATTGGAATTTAAAAATGATTGTGTCAAGATGTTGTAAAGAGCTAGTGTATGTAGTTCATGATTATTATGTGTGTGAAAAGTGTCACGTTCCTTGCATGACGACATTTTCACTGAATATGGATGATGAATATGAGCATGATGCCACCGGAGATGTTTGTTAAATTAAGAAGGTCTTTGATAAAACATGAAGGATATTCTAATAAGATTTATGCTGATAGTGTTGGCAAGATTACTTGCGGTATTGGCTATAATCTATCCGACCGTGGGGTTAATGATCAATTTATCGAATCCAATTTTTTGGCCGATGTTACTTATTTCGATACTCAGTTGTTGTCTGACTTTTTATTTTACTCAAAATTAAATTATGACCGGCAGATAGTTTTGATTGATATGGCCTTTATGGGCTATAAGAAATTGCTTTCATTTAAGAAAATGTTTAATGCACTTGAAAGACAAGATTTTGAAGAAGCTGCAAAAGAAATGCTAGATAGTAAGTGGGCTCAACAAGTAAAAGATCGTGCTATTGAGTTGGCGGATGCGATGAAAACAGGAGTTTATGATGTTTAAGGAGTTACTTGCAGACGTTTTTCCTGTGATAGAAAAAGCTGCTCCAATTATAGCTCAAGCGCTTGGAGGACCTTTTGTTGGAACTGCAATCACTGCATTTAATTTATTATCAAAAGTGTTTGGTTCGTCAACATATGATATTCCATTATTGGTTAAAAACATTATGGAAGATCCAGAATCTCATCAAAAGTTATTACAAATTCAGTCTGATTTTCCTGCGGCCATGAAAGAAATGTTTATTAAATCTTTGAAATTGCCTATTGAAGCTGAGATAAATATTAGGCTAGTATGGGAAGCACCCTCTAGAAATTAACGCCAAGGATAGGCCCGAACTATCTAAGGCGTTATGCTTAAATTTGAAAATCCCATTAATGGGAGATATTATTATTTAGATGTTCAAAAGGATTTAATTAATGAGCATATCCTTGTTGTTATGCGCGGCAGTAAGCTCAATAATCATCATCGCATTATCCGTATTTCTGTTGGTCATTGCAGAGCGTCTTTACGCAAAGAGATTGACAGATTATCTAAAAAAAGACTTAAACGTGGATATCTTTTAATTTAAAATTTTGTGTATATCTATTTGCAAATTAATTGTAACGGTGCATAATAAATCCATGTTTGCAAAGGAATTGCATGAATGGAAATTAAACCTAATAAAATTCCCTGTCTTGATAAAAAACTCAGTAAAGAGTTAATCGATCAGCTTGTCCTTGATATTAAAAATGGTTCTACAAATAAAAGAGCTGCTAGAGCAAATGGCATCACAGAAGCAATTTTTTATGCTTGGCAACAGCAAGGCGTTGTGGATATTCATTACGGCGTACAGAGTTTAAAAGCATTTTTGGTAGAGTCTCTTGCGCGTGTAGAGCAAGAAGAAATCCAGCAATGCCGCAATGTTATTCGTCCCGCAGCCGAAGGCCACAAAGGCGCTCAATGGACATTAGAACAAGTTTATTGGCGTGATTTTAGTGGAAATGCACCTGCAATTGAACTCTCAGAAAGAATCGATCGATTGGAAATTCAAGATAAGGAAACTCAAGATGCCCTTGCTAAAATCAAAGAGTAAGAAAGCAGTTAGTCAAAATATTAAAACAGAAATGGCAGCGGGCAAACCTCAGAAGCAAGCTGTTGCGATTGCTTTATCTGTAAAGCGTAAAGCTAAAAAAAAAGGAAAATAGCTTATGAGTATCCTTACAACTGCCAAGCGAAAGTCTTTAAAGAAATCAGAATTTGCTTTGCCTGCTGAGAAAAAATATCCCGTTAATGATAAAGCTCATGCCGCGAATGCCAAAGCACGCGCCACTCAAATGGTAAAGAAAGGCAAGTTATCAGAAAGCTCAAAAGCAAAGATAGATGCGAAAGCAAATAAAATATTAGGCGAGAAGCGAACTGCAAGTAAAACGTTACGAGGGATTAGACGATGAAAGATAACGCCATGGATATGGGAATTATTCCCGGGTTAGAATTAGAAAACAACATGAAACCTGTAAGCTACAAACAAGAATTTGTTCAGGTAACTAATCCTGATTATCCACGACCTACACATTACGAACGTAAATCAGCAGGCTTCGAGCATCGTTCTCATAGGATGAGTCGAGGTAAGTAATTTGTTGTGTACTGTATGTCTTCATCCTGAAACACATGTAATTGAAACACGTCAAGATGACGATGAAAGTGTGCGGCGCAGAAGAGAATGTTTAAAATGTGGGATGCGTTTTACCACGCGTGAGACATTGAAATTGCCACGGAAGAAAAAGGTCATGTCTCATGATGAGAATAAATCAGCGCTTTGATAGACTTATCAATCAACGCAATCAAGCAAATATACAGCATGTAATATTCAACAATCAGGAAACAATAATATATGACGTGGATCGTCCGAAAATTTATATCCCTACTAAAACTGGTGCCGTGGCTCATAGCTCTGATGAGTTTGTGCGTCTCATTATTGGCCCTTACGGAAGTGGTAAGTCTACGTGGTGCTGTCACGAAATTGTTAGACGTACCTGTGCAATGCCAATATGGCATAGTGGAAGAAGACGAGCAAGATGGGCTATAGTTCGTAACACTTCAGGGGAGTTACAGAGTACAACATTGCAGACATGGCTTACGTGGTTTGGAGATTTAGGTGATATAAGAAAGCGACAAAAGCCATTGCTAACTTATGAGCATACATTTAATGACGGGCATGGGGTTGTTGAATTAGAGTTAATATTTATAGCGCTTGATCGAGAGCAGGATTTACGTAAAATCAAATCTCTTGAAGTTACTGGAGCGTATATAAATGAATTGTCGGAAGTTCCCCAAGGTGCATTGGCTCATTTCAAAGGTCGAGTCAATCATCGTTATCCCTCTCGTGCTTTTTGCGCTGATCCTTACTGGTCTGGTATTATTGCTGACACAAATCCTCCTGACGTTGATCATTGGATTTATAAGGATTTTGAGCTTAAGTCTCTTGAAAGCTACCGCATATTTAAACAGCCGCCGGGCTTAATAAAAGATGAAGATGGTAAATGGCATCAAAATATTAATTGTGATAATGCTAATAATTTATCTCACGATTATTATACGAAACTCGCCGAAGGACAATCAGAAGACTTCATCAAAGTTTATTGTTTGGGTGAATACGGATCGGTAGGCTTTGGTAAAAAGGTTTATCCTGAATATAATGATGACATACATTCTGCTGCTAAAATCCATTCTATACAAGGCGATCCCATCCATCTTGGTTGGGATTTTGGATTAACACCAGCATGTGTTGTCTGTCAGGTATCTACGCGTGGCCAGTTACGCATATTAAAGGAATACACCTGTGAAGATATGGGTATCAGAACGTTTGCGAAAAATATTGTTTTACCTCAAATCCAGATCGACTTTCCATATAATAAGATTGGAATATCTCGTGCTGATCCTTCTGGCATTGCTGGCGATGATATTATGGAAGAGTTGTCCTGTATTGGGGAATTATGCTCAATTGGTATTGATACTGCTCCTGCTCGTAGTAATGAACTTGAACCAAGAATAGGATCGATAAGATATTATCTTAATACAATGATTGACGGACAGGCTGCATTACTGATATCTAAAGAAGGATGTCCTCAGTTGCGTCGTGGGTTTACTAAGGACTATTGCTTTAAGAGAATTAATGTAGGTGGTGAAGAGAGATATCGTGAGGTTCCGCATAAGAATTTTTCATCACATATTCACGATGCTTTACAATATATTGCAATGGAATTTGCGGCTGATAGAATATTGAGTGAGAAGGTACCGAGAGAGAAAGTGGATATGTGGAATCCTGTTTTGAGGATATTTTGATGGCTTGTTTATGTAAAAATCCAGATGGATCATTGGCTCAATGTTGTATAGGCACATGTGAGCAGAAATCATTTTATGAAGGAAATGCTGTTGAACTTATGAAAACCAAGTCGATACAAGATAACATAGAGTATGTACTTGGTAAATTCTTAGATAAAACAGATATGCGTATTGAACGTTTAGAAAGATGTACAGAACAAAAATATAATGAAGGATTTAAAGATGGATTTGAGTTAGCTAGAGAAATATACGACTAAGGAATAATTTTTAATTTAAAGGAGCAACACAATGGCAATCACAGAATTTA